>Ga0256407_10009904_pt1 | contig 13510 bp, 9 predicted proteins | sample RumenRJG_04DNA_FD_193489 | JGI IMG/M metagenome (GOLD analysis project Ga0256407, IMG submission 193489) | Bovine rumen microbial communities from Lethbridge, Alberta, Canada - RJG_04 | ecosystem: Host-associated > Mammals > Digestive system > Stomach > Rumen | place: Canada: Alberta | collected... | reverse complement strand
AAATAAAAAAAAAAATATTTACTTAAAAAATTAAAAAAAGAAAAAAATAAAAATAACAAACAAAAATAAATAATGCAAGCATCAGGAAGAACAAGAAGAACAGTAAATCAGGAACAAAATGCAGAAATTGCAGGAGCTGAAGGATTAACAATTAATGCAGCAGGAGAAAATAATGAATTTCTTTCTCTCAATGATAATAAAAATGTAAATAAAGAAGAAGAAATTCAGCAAAATGAAAATGAAATAAAAAATGAACCTTTAAAAAGTGAAAATGATAATAAGAATGAAAAAGAAAATAAAAAGAGAGGTGCTAATGATAAAGTCAGAGCAGGTTGTTGTTGTATTATTTATTAAAAGTTTTATTTTGAGTTTTAATTTTATTTGATTAGGTTTTATAAGGAAATTTATTTTTATTTTATACGTTTTTTTTTTATTTTTTTTTATTTAATTTCTTAAATTATAAATTTTTATAATTATTTTATTTTATTAATTGTTCTAATTTTTTTTTATATAATACTATTTTATTTCCTTTTTGTGAATTGTATATAGTATCAATTGATTTTCTGAAAGGTGAATTAATATCAGATTTTATATTTGAAAATATTAATTCTATTTTTTTATTTATATCTGAATTTGATTTATTTTCTTCTTTATAAATATCAACTAAAATTTCAATTAATTTAAGTAAATAATTTTCATTTAAACATTTATAATTTTGATTTATAATAAAATCACATAAAATATTATGTGCTTCTTCCATTTCAGTTTTATCAATTTTAATAGGTAAAAATTCAATCCATAAATTAATTAAATTTAAATCATTAATTTTTTTATATTGAATTCCTTTTCCAATAGCAGCAACTGCATTATCAATTGCTAAACAATCAGCTCTAAAATTTTCTTTATTAGAACTATTTTGTATATTAAATAATGTTATTGAATTTTTTAATGATATTAAAATATCATTTAAATAATTATTAATAATATTATCATTAGATATTTTTAAAAAAATACCTAAACCATAATTTGCTGCTTGTCTTGTTTCAGCCTTTGAAAATTTAGAACATTTTTCAAGTATTTGAATTAAATATTTAATAACTTCATTTGAAAATTTATTTATTTCACAATTTTCAAAAATATCATCAATTAATAAACAACATAATTTATAATTATTTGGATAATTTATTAATAAAGGATCTTGATTTTCACTGTTATATAATGAAGGAAGGAATTTTGATATTAAATAATTTAAAAGAATTTCTTGATAATTTTTATTACTATATTTAAGAATACTTTCAAAAATTTCAATAATTTTTTCTTCATTTGTTTCTGAGTCTTCAATTGCTTCATCATATAATTCAAAAACTTCTTTATCACCTGAACTCATTGAAGAATTTGAATTATTTAAATTTTTTTCTTGAAGTTCATTATTTTTTCTATTTCTTTGATGAATATTTGCTTTTCTTTCATTTTCTATTAATTCATAATATTTTAATAATGCATTAAATAAATCATTTAATTCATTTTGATTTAATGTTTTTACTGAGTTTTCTATTATTTTATTTATATTTAATATCATTCTTGTCCATACTTTCTTATTATATTCTCTTTCCATTAATTTAAATAAAATTTCTATGAAATTTTTTGATTTTTCTTTTAAAAGTGAATTGTTATTTTCTATGATGTTTATTAAATTTGAAAAAATTTCTGAAATAGTTCCTTTTAAATTTATTCCTTTTGTAATTTGAATTAATTTATTTATTAAGTTTTCAGTATCTTCAAAATATGGTAAATATTTTTCTTCTAAACTTTCAATAATTGTATTTAAAATATTTAAATTATCATTTAAATCATTTAAATATTCTTTATTTTCTTCTTTTTCTTCTATTTTATCTTTTTCATTTTTTTCATTATTTTCAAATAAATTTTCTTCTTCATTTGGTGAATTAATAATAGAATAATCCAAAAGAGATAATATTGTTTTAATTAATTCTGGAATTAAATTAGGATATTTATTTTGAATATATGGAATTAATCTTTCAATTGATAATCTAATATCCTTTCTAATTAATGAAATATCATTTTTTTCATTTTGAATAATTTCAATAATACATTTAATTAATGATGGAATTAAAGGAATAAAAATATCTTCAACATATTGACCAAAAGTAGAAATAACTCTAATTAAATTAGGATAAATATTTTTTTTAATTTTATTTGTATAAATTTTATCAAAATATTGAGCCAATATTTCAATAGTTGTTTTGGCATAAGGTTTACATATTTCATCAATTGTTTCTGATATTTCACAAATACAAATTAATATTTCTTTTTTAACTAAATCATTAACATTATCATTATTATCTGAATTATTAAATAATTTAAATAAACTTTCAAAAATATTTTTTAAATAAGGAGAAATAATTTCTTTTTCTTCAATATAAGAAATAAAATTAATTAAAGCATTTAATAATTGACATGTAACTCTAAATGAATTTTCATTTAAAAGACTATTTAAAAGTAAAGGAATAACTTCATTACAATATTTTTTTTGAAAATCATTATTATAATTTGATGAAGCTTCATCAATACAATAAGCAGAAGAAAATCTTAATTTCATATTTTGGCTTTTTAAAGTATTGAAAACAAAATTAAATATATTTTCAATTTTATTCATTTCTTTATTATAACACATTAATTGACTTAAAGATAATAAACCAATATATTTATAATTATCATCATTATTTTGAATTAAAGATGTTATTAATTCAGATAATATAGGAGAAAATTTTTCTGTTCCTAAAATTTCATTTAATCTATCTATAATTGATAATACATATCTTATGTTATCTTCACTTATAATTGGAACATTTTTATATGTTTTATAATTTGATGATATATTTGACCATTCATTTTCATTTTCGTTATTTATTTTTTCAAAAGAATAATGATATAAATAATCAAGAAAAGTTTTTAATTGAGTATCAAAATCATTTTGAGATGATAATTCTTCTAAATTTTCATATAATGAGATGATAATTTCAAATGATAATTCTTTAATTCTTTCATAATTACCAATTGAAAATTTTTGATGAGAAACAATTTGATATGAACATTGTTTAATATCATTATAAAAAATTATAATATTTTCACTACTTAAATATTCAAACATATCAATAATAATTTGAAGCATTTTTATTAAATTTTCTTCATTATTTTTAATAAAACATTTATATGTAGTTTGTAAGATATATTTTATAAATTTTTGAATAATTTCATTTTCCATTTTATCTTCAAAAGCAAACATTTCACTTATAAAATCAGAAGCTGTCATTTTCAAAGATAAATTATAATTATCATCATCATTTAAAGAATAAATATCATCTATTAATTTTAAAAATTTACTAAAATTATTGATAATATTTTCATCTAAAAAACCAACTGATTCACTTATTAATTTAAGTAATGCTATAATAAATGGAATTTGATTTTTATCATTTATATTATAATTAGTAATACTCATTGAAAAATTTATAAATTCATCCCATAATTCTTCATAATCAATTGAAATATGAATTATTTCAATAATTACACTAGATATTTTATTTCTTAAATTTTCATTTTGTTCATTTGAAAATAATTTTAAAAGTAAACTTTTAATTTCATTTTTTTTATTATCATCAATTTTAACCCATGAAATTTTACTATCAACTTCAATTATTTTTCTTAGTAAAACCATAGATGATAATTTCATATTATAATTAGATGAATTATCAGAATATAATAAAAGAAATCCATAAATTGTATCACCTAAATTTTGATTTCTTAATATACTAAGTGCTTTTTCACTTTCATCTCTTAAATTTTTATCTGGATTTGAATAATTATTTACAATTTTTGAAAGTATTTGTAATAAATTTGACATTAATAAAAATGTATAATTAATTTCAAATGATAAAAAATAAAAAAAAATTAAAAAATTTTGTAATAAAAAAAAAAATATCTATAAAAAATAAAAAAATAATATTAATATAAACATGTCTCAATTATTTTGTTGTCCAAAATGTAATCAAGAAATTATTTTAAGGAAAATATATCCAAATGAAATTACATTTTTAGAATATAAATGTTTTTGTACAAAAGATTATATAAAAATAACATCAAATGATTTAATTACAGAATTTTCAAGTTCAATAGAATTTGATATTCCAGAAACACTTAAATTTAATAGTTGTTATAAACATAATTTAGATTATATTGCTTATTGTAATTTATGTGATATTCCAATATGTCCTTTATGTGAAAATGAACATTTAAAACATAATGTTGAATTAATTGTTGATTTTCCAAATGAAGAAAATTTAATTCATGAATTTAAAGAAATAATCAATAAAGAATATGATGATTGTGAAGAAATTAATAAAAAATATTATAATGATAATTCAATAAATGAATATAGTAAAAATGTTATGAAAAAAAAATTTGATAGAATTAGTAGTATAAATTCTACTTTGTTTTTTATAATAAAACATTATTTTGATTTTAATGATAAATTCAAACCAAACATTTCATTAAATAATACAAAAACAATAAAATATTTATATTATAATCATAAAGAAATTGGGAATTATTTTTTAACTTTAAAAACAATAGAATATGAAAAAGAAGAAGATAAAACAATAAGAAAAACTGTTTTAAAAATTCCATTATTACAAAAATTTGAATCAAATCAAAATCAAATAGATAAAGCAATTTTTTTATCTAATGGACAATATTTAATTACAAGTAATAAAACAATTCAAATACTTTCAAATATTTTTGAAGTTTTATCAAATTATAAAAATTCTTCTAATATTTTAGATATAATTGAATTAGATGATTATAATATTCTTCTTAGTTCAAGTGAAGGAAATTTAAGATTAATAAAAATTAATAATAATAAAGTTACTGTTATAAATCAATATGATAATATAAAAGCAAATAATATTTTTCAATTATTTGATGAAAATATTATAACTTATGAAGAAGAAATTGGATGTATAAATTTAAGAAATATAAATCATCTTAAACAACCTTTAAGTAATTATAATTTTGAAAATCCTGATAAAATAAAAAATACTTGTCACTTTTTGGAAATATTTAAAAAAAATTTATTATTTGTTGCTTTGGATAAAGAAATATTAATTTTTGATATAAAAGATTATAAATTAAATTTAGTAAAAAAAATTGAAAGAGGTGAAAATTTTGGAGAAAGTAATTTACATTTAATAAATGATAATAAAATTGTTATTGGTAATAATAATGGTTCTGTTATGTATATTAATATTGAAAATTTTGAAACTGAAATTAAAAAATATATTGAAAATGATTCAGAATCAAATATTATTTTTATTTATAGTTTTAATACAAATAATCTTTTATATATTACTTCAATAGGACATATTTTCCATATAAATTTGGAAAACAATAAATTAATTTCAAAAAAAAAATATAATATACCAACAAAAATATCAAATTTTATGATTAAAAAAGGAAAGATTTTATGTATTTACAATAATAAAATATTAAAATTACTAAAAATTTAAAAAAATTAATTAACATTATATTAAAATTACTAATTATCAAAAAAAAAATAAAAATGAAAAAGAAAACTTCAGAAATAAAACCAATAAAAAAAACAACTTTTGCAGAAAAGCCAACAATAATAATTCCACATGAAACAGAAAGAAAAAAAAATTATTCTAAAACAATAAAAATTAAAAGATCAAATACTCTAAAAATTAAATTTAATATGGCAATTCGTGACACAAATATAACAGATGAAACATTTACATTATCAACTTTAGAAAAAAATAACACAAATCAAAATAATAATACTGAATCATATCTTTTAACTCAAAATTCAACAAATTTATCTTTAAATAGAAAAATAAAAAAAAATCATACAACAAAAAATTCAAAATATCAATTTCCTAATTTTAATAGAAAATTATCAGTAAATTGTGAAATAATTCCTAAAATTTTTAATTTAAATAATGAAAATACAAAAGTAAATCAAAGAAAAAGTATATTTGCTCCTTTAGTAGAAAAAAAATATTGGGATCATAATAGAAGAATATATGATCCTTTAGAAGTTCCTCCTGAAGATGAAATATTTAATCATCATTTATTAAAACCAAAAACAGAAAAAATTAAAAAAGAAAAAGAAAATTCAAATAGTAAAGATAAAAGAAATAATAATAGTAAACAAAAAACTCCATATCAAACAATATCAGAAAAAATTTTAGGGAAAATTTATAATAATAATCCAGTAATTGATAAAAAAGTTTTTTATTTAAAGAAAAAAAAAGGTAAATTTTCTTTAGGGAATTATCAAAAATTATTATTAAGAACTTGTGAACCTGGATTATCAAAAGATTCAATTAAAAAATTAAATGGCGCTTTTAATAAATTAAGAAATTCATGTAGACAAAAATTTGATACTGATTATAGATTTATTAAAGATATTGAAGATGAAGAAGAAAAAATTATTAATAGAATTAATGTTTCTGGGAATGTTTATGTGAAATTAATGTCAAAAAGTATTGATTTTAACAAAACTCATTCGAGTTTTAGAAATAATGAATTAAATCTTCCTAAAATTAGATTTAGAAAAGTTATGAATAAGAAAAAATATCAAAAATATTTAAATTGACTTTATTATTTAAATGAGATAAGGTTTTATTGAAATAATATTATTTTTTTAGATATTATTTATTTATTTATATTTATATTTTTGTAATAAATAAATATAACATTTATTATAAAAGTAACAATTATATTTTTTTAATTATGTCTAATATTTACAATAATAATGAAAATAATAATATTTATAATAACTCTCTTCCTTTACCAAAAAAATCAGAAGAATTACCCGAAGAAGCAAAAGAAATATTAAATTGTATCTATACAGTTTTTGAAAAAGAAAAATTAGATCCAATATTAACTGTATTTAAATCAGATCCAATGTTATATCAATTTTATCATAAGAGAATATTTGAAATAATAATAGAATATTTAACAAATGAACAACAAAAAAAAATTTCTTATTTAGAAAGTGAAAATATTAAATTATCAAATACTATTCAAGTTCTAAATGATAAATTAAATCAAGCTGATTTTATTTCATCTGATATTTCAAATGAAAAAAATCAATTAATTCAAACTTTAAATTCTTTAAATGAAGAAATAAAAATAAAAAATGATGAAAATAATAAATTAATTTCTCAATTACAAGAAATAACTCAAGATTTAAATAATAAAAATGAACAAATTACTTTTTTTAAAGAAAGTTTAAATGGTATTAAAATAAAACAAGAAGAAATGAATACATCTTTAAATAATGTATTAATAGAAAATGTTGAATTAAAAAAAGAAATTAAAAATAAAGAAATTGAAAATGAAGAATTAAAAAATCAAATTGAAATAATTAGAAAAGATTATGAAAATAAAAATAATGAATTAGAACAACAATTTAATAAATTAAAGAATGAAAATGATAATAATTTAAAAATTAAAATTCAGGCTTTGAAAAATAAATTAAGAGAAAAAATTGATATAATAGACAAAATGAAACAACAACAAGAAAAAGAAATCAAAAATTTAAATGACAAAGACACAAATGATGTATTTAATTAAATTTTTTTTTTAATATAACAAAAAATATAAATAAAAAAAAAAAAAATAATTTATGAGATACAATGAATCAAAAAAAAAAAAAATTATAAAATATAATTTGATATAAAATAATAAAAATCAAAAAAATATAAAAAAATACGTTTATCCAAATAAAAAATGAATTCTCCAACAGCATCATCAACATCATCATCATGTTTATCATTTTCAACAGATTCAAGCAAAATTTTTTGCCATATATGTGGATTAACAATAAATATAAAATCATTTAATTCACATTATATAGAATGCAAAAATCATTATGAAAGAAGTAAAATTTCAGAAATAAAACCATTAGAAGAACCATTTAATTTTAAATATTTTCTTTTAGATATTGAAAATGATGAAGTTGACAATGAAACAATTTGTAATTATAATGAAGAATTAAAAGAATTGTATTTAAATAGAAGATGTAAAATTTGCCAAATTTGTGAAAAAAATATGACTTTAGAAGAATATTTAGAACACAATCAAGAATTTCATTCACAAAGTTTAGATAAAGAAAGAGGTTTAAAAAAAGCTGTTAGTCAAAAATCTTCAAAGAAAATTCTAAAATTTTTAAAAGATTTAGCATTTGAGGAGGTTTCATTATCACAATCTTTTCAAATTTCTAAATCTTTAATCAATTAATTTTTTTTATTTTTTTTTTGTATCTTTGATTTTTTATGTATTTTTTAGACTTCAAATAATTATTTATGTATTAGTGTAATTAATATGTATATATAAAAATCAGGTTTACTTGGTTAACTTTAAATAAATATTAGTTGTAAAATTATTTTGATTATTATCAATAGTGAATTATTGTATATATTTAAATTTTATAAAATTGTTTTTGGTTTTTTTTATAATTTATTTTCTTTTAATATTAAAAAAATAAAATAAAATATTATATGAATAAAGATGAATCAAATAAAAAATCAAAAAAAAAAATAAAATCTGAAGGAATATTATATGAAAAAAAATTAATTTATATTTCTTTAGTAATATCATTTTTTTTATTTTTAATAAATCATTTTCAATTATTATTTTCATATTTAATAACTTTAATAATACCAGTTTATTTATCAATAAAAGATTATTTTTCAAATGATGAAGATTTTTTTAAAACATGGGTTTCATATTATATTGCATTTTTAATATTTTTTATATTAGATATTTTTCATATATTTTTTATTGAATTTTTCCCTTTTTATTTTTTTATAAGAACATTTATTTTAATCTTTTTATATCATCCTTTATATAAAGGTTCATTAAGATTTTATGATGATATTTTTATAGAAATATTTAGATTAACTGGTTTTTATAAAACAAAATTTTCTTTAAAAAATTCAATGCTTAATGAATTAGAAGAAAAATTAAAATTAAACAATGAAAAAAAAATTCAATAAAAACTAAATTAAAAAATAAATATCCATTTAAATTATTTAATTAATGACTAAATATGATTAAATTATTTGAAATTCACATATTTTAATTTCTCCATCTTCATTTCCAAAAACAAAATTTCTTTTATTAGTAATTTCCAAAGCAGAAGAAAAATAATGTTTATTATTATTTTTATCATTATTTCCAGAAATTAAAGTCCATTCATTAAAAATAAATAAACAAATTGGTAATTTACAAGATATAGAATTTACAATTTCAAAATTATTAACACATATAATTTTAATTAATCCTGGAATACAACCAATTGCAATTTGATTATAATTAATTTGAACTAAACATTCTTTTCGAACACAATAAATATCATCAATTGAATGAATTTGTTTCATACTTTCCAAATCCCAAAATTTCAAAGTTTTATCTTGAGAAGCAGAAACTAAATAATTTTTTTCTTTAATTTCTAAAATTGAACTAATAATATTTTTATGTCCTGTTAAAGTAAAAATTTCTTTTTTACTTTTATCAATATTATATATTTTAATAGTATGATCCATGCATCCAGTAGCAATATAATTATTAAATTTCATTTGAATTATTTTAGTAAAGAAACCATAACCATAAATTTCTCCTAATTTTCTAAATGAATTTTCTTCAATATTTAATATTTTAATATTTGAATCATTTAAATTACCATATGATGCTAATAAATTTCCATTATATGTTTGACATAAATCTCTTACTCCATTTGAATAATTATCAATTGTAAAATCAATTTGATAATTTTTATTTGGATTTATTATAAATATTTTACTATCTAATGAACTTGCTGCTATTCTATTATCTTTTAGTAATACTAAAGAATTTATTGATTCTGTACATACTTTTATTTGTTTTATTTCATTTAAATAATAGGAATTTATTTCTTTTTTTATTATTGTATAATTTTTAAAGTAATATAATGATTTATTTGTTATTTCATCTAGTGTACTTGATTTAAAATTTAAATCTAAATTTTTGAAATTAAAATTACAATTAAATTGAATGTTTTTTATTACATTGAAATTTAAATTATTTTTAAATGATGAATAATCTAATAAAATTTGTTTTAGTATATTATATAATTTTTTATTTTTAGCATTATTTTCTTTAAAAGCATTTTCAATTAATTTCATTTTTTCTTTAAATACTTTCATAATATCATTTGTTAATTTTTCATTATATTCCATAATTTCTTTAATTTTTCCTAAACAAGAAAACATTTCAAAATAATTATCTTCATCAATTTTCATTTTTTCAAAACTTTTAATATTATGTTCCAAATGATCATTTTTACATATATTACAATAACATTTTTTACAAGATTTACAAAATCCAATTAATTTTTCACAATCAATAGAACACAAATTATCAATATCATTAATTTTCATAGTTTTATGATTTGATTGAAATTCTTTATGACTAACAAGACAATTTTTACATAAATATTTTTTACATAAATTACAATATTCACTAGCATAAATTATATCATTATCTTTATTTTGATGTAATAAAGATGAACAAGTAATTTTTTTTAAAGATAATGGAATTAAATATTTTTCATAATCATTTAAATCAAAATTTTTTTGACCACAATCACAATTAATACAAATTGTAATCTCTTTAGTTGTTGGAATAATTTCAATAGAAGGAATTTTAAAACATTTATCACATCTAATTTGAGAAATTTCTTTTATATAATTTGTAGTTGTTTTTGGCTTTTCAAATATTGGTTGTGGTGTTAACCCATCAAATCCTTCATTATTATTTGAATTATTATCTATATTTTGAAATATTGAAAATGGATCTGGTGCATCTGAATTATTATCATTATTTTTTTCCATTTTTTATATTTTATATAAATATTGTTTATATTATTTAAAAAAATGATATTTTAGATTTATTAAAAATGGATAAGAAAAATTTTTATAAAATTAATAATGTCCAATCATTGAAAAATATAATAAATACTAAAGATAAAAGAATAGTTTCATTTAAACAAAATTTCAAATTTAAATCTAAAAATTATCATTTACCAAAATTAAAAAGTGAATTATTTACAACATTAATTAAAAAGAATAATAAAAATAGAAATAACTTTTTAACTTCGAGTAATTTAAGTTTATCTGATAATGAAACTTTTAATATTAATTCAAAAGATTATTTATATAAACATAGAAATATAAGAAAACAAATTTTAACAAATCCAAATTTATCACCAATTGATTCTAGAGAACAAATATTAACTTTTCATAATAGTGATAATGGTGAAAGAGAAAAAAATAAAATTTTTTCTACTGTTAATTCTAGTGAAAATATAAATAATAATTCAAAAGATTTATTTTTAAATAGAAGTAGTAAAAGTTTGAGTAATTCAAATTCAAAAAACAAAATTTTTTTTATAAAAAAGAAAAGTATGAAAAAGAAGAATATAGAGGAAAAAAATAATACTATAATAAATATTTTTAATACTTCTCTTAATAATACACCAAATATTTATTTTTTTAGTCAAATGATTACAGAATCAAATTCTAAAAAAGAAATTAATAATAAAACTATTGATAATCCTTCATTAAATATAAAAAAAGAAAAAAATTTTTTTTCTCCTTTGATTAAGAAAAAATCAAGAAAAATGCTTACTTTAAATTTACATATGTTTAATAAATTAAAAAATTTTAATATTAAATTTAAGAATAAAAAAACAAAAAAGCAATTACAAAAAAAGAATTCTTTTGAAGAATTAAAAATAGAAGAAATTAGGAAGAATATAATGAAGAAAATGTATTTAAATTCAAATAAAGATACTTTTAATTATAGTGATGGGAATGTGGAAAAAAATTTATTAAAAAAAAAAAAACAAAAATTAAAAAATTTAAATACTTTAAATGAGACTAAAAATTTTATAAATTTTAATTCATTAAGTTCTATTAAAAATTCTGATAATGAGACCAGTTTCTCAAATATTGAATCTTATAAAAATTTGGATATTATTTTAATTGAAGAAAAAAGAAGAAAATTAGAAGAAAAATTAATTAAAAATTTTGGTTTGAGTGATTGTGAAAAATTTGAAAACAATTTATTAGAAAAAAAAAATATTTTTATAAATCATATTTTTAATGACCAATTTGAAAAAGTAAATAATAAAATGGAATCTCAATTAAAACATAAATTTTCAATTATTAATATTGATTTGGAAAAATATTATAATAAGGAGAAATTATATGTATTAAAAAATGGGGAAAAAATTATGTTAAAAGTTGAAAAATATTATTTAACTTTTTTATACAGATCTACTTTAAGTACTAAATTTACTCTTAATAAATATAGTGTCAAAGAATTAATTAATATATATTTAGAAAAAGAAACTTATAATTTATTAAAAGAAAATTATTTAAAAACAGAAATTCCAGAATTAATATCAATAATAAAAGATTTTAATTTAGAAATGAAAATAGAAAATCAATTAAACAAAAATAAAATATTTATATCAAAAAATACTAATTACATTTATATTTTGATTAAATTTATAATGAATGATATTCAAGATGGTATTTTTAGATTACCTATTGATCAAAAAAGAATAAGTATTTTTATAAAAAAAAATAATAAATTTTACAAAACAATAAATCCATTTAGAAAACAAATAACATTAAGAAGAAAAAGTGCATTAAAAAGTATAGCAGTATCAAAAAACATTTTAGAAAAAATGAGTTTATTTAAAAGAACTTTGACAAGAAAAAAAATAAAAAAAAATAATCTTGTTTCAAAATATATTTTAAAAAAAGATTATTTTAATAGGAAAGGTGAAAAACATTTAAGTGAACAAGTATCATATATAAGAAATTTAAAATTAAGACCATCAATTAAAATACAAAATATACAATTTAATATAGAAGATCCAAGAGAAGCAATTCAAAAAAATAAAAATATGACAAAAGAAGGATTAATATTTAGAACAGAAGAAATAAAAGCAGAAATGAAAAAAAATTTAAAAACAATTGAAGAAATATTATTTTTTTTAATAAAAGAAAATAACTTTAGAGAATTTATTGATATATTAGAAAAATATCATGTTTCAATAGAATCAAAAAATAATAAAGGAAGTACATTTTTAGTTTATAGTGTTCAATGTAATAATATAAATTTTGTTACTTATTTATTAGAAAAAGGAGCTAATATTAATGCTCAAGATAAAAATTTAAATACTGCTTTACATTATGCTTTATCTGATAATAATTTTAATTTAGCTGATATGCTTTTAAAAAATGGTGCTAATGAAAGATTAATTAATAATAATGGGTTAACTCCTTGGCAAATGATGAGTAAATAATATATTTATTTGTTTTATTTTTTTTTATATATTATTTTTTTGTAGATG
>Ga0256407_10009902_pt1 | contig 13512 bp, 16 predicted proteins | sample RumenRJG_04DNA_FD_193489 | JGI IMG/M metagenome (GOLD analysis project Ga0256407, IMG submission 193489) | Bovine rumen microbial communities from Lethbridge, Alberta, Canada - RJG_04 | ecosystem: Host-associated > Mammals > Digestive system > Stomach > Rumen | place: Canada: Alberta... | reverse complement strand
AAATCGGCATTTTCGCCGTTTCGACATACAACACAGATTATATTCTTGTGAAAGAAGAGAACTATGAGCGGGCGTTGAATATTCTGGCTTCTGAAGGATATACAGTAGTATAGCTTCCGGACGGGTATTATGGAAACTTTCTGAAGGAAAAAGGATATTCATAATGAGCAAAACGATTGAAGAATTACTGAACACCTCATATTGGATCATCGATATTCTGCCGAAGCAGGTTCCGGCTCATAGTGCAGGACAATACTTTGCCGTAGAGAAATATCTGAGAGATACACAGCTTTCTGATATCAAAAAGAAGCATGTGAATATGATCCTGAAGCTGAACTGCTATAAGGATATTTCTCTGGAAGAAGACGGAGCAGTTAATATTTCCCCGGAGCAGATTGCAGACGCTATCTATAAGCGGTATGTGAATATCATGGTAGAGGACGCCCTGATCATCTCCGAACCGGAGGATACACATCTGACGATCTTTAACCCGGACGAAGAGCTGCTTGCACTTGTCAGAGAACTGGCCTCAAGTGAAGGGATGTTTGTCTGGAGGAATTGAGTGAAGAACTGCTTGCTGAGGAAATCAGAAACAGAACACACGGGGAAACACACGGGGACGGTCCTTTTGTGTCTGTCCCCACTGTACCCGGACCTGTTTTGCCTTTGAAATCTCACCTAAATCGACTGAACAGCCCAAAGAGGGACATTGATCATCCAGTCCTGTTTGCGATAGGACGACATGGAGGTGCGGATTGCCAGGGCTGGATGATATTTATCACAATAGAAACGAAGGCCCTTGGCCTTCAGATTCTCTTCCGCTTTTATCTCCAAAGGTACAATATCAGAGTCTTTCTGGAACAAAAAATCCACTTCGTAGATGGATTTTTCTGTGGCGAAATAGTAAAGCGAATAGTTCGTCTCACATGCCAGCTGCTGGAGAACGTATTGCTCTGTCAGTGCGCCTTTAAACTCCGTGAATGCATTATTTCCGGACAGAATACTGCGGAAATCCAGTTCACTGAGCGCACCCAAAAGACCGGAACAGATTGATCCCTTCGTTATGATAATCTTCCAGAAAGTCAGCCAGTTTCTGCTCGCCTAATGCGAAGAGAAACTCCTGAAAACTCATGGGATACATGTGAAGCTCATCAACTTTGCCGACCGGAAAAGACACGCCCTCGTGCAGAGCTGCACCTAATAGAGAGCCGGCGGCACATACATTGAGCTCCGGCATATCCTCACAAAAATACTTGAGGGACTCCAGGACCTTGACGGCACCCTGGATATCGTCAAAGATGAGACGAGTGTTTGCCGGATCGATCGTGACATGCAGTTCAATTTCCAGTGCGGTGAGAATTCTGTGTACACTGTAGTCCGGATCGAAGATATCCGCGATCCGTCGGTTGTTGTAAAAAGAAATGTAAACAACATTGTCATAACAGTTATCTTTTCTGAAGCGCTGGAACATAAGGGACAGATACAAAAGGACCGTCCCCCTGTCACACGGCGTGTGACAGTTATGTGACATGTTCTCTGCTATAGTTGAAGCATGAAAACAATAAATAAAAAATGCAGTTGTTTAATGTAAATAATGATACAGACTTATATTTCACTGAATGTACGGAGGAGATAATCATGAGCGAACTTAAGAACAAGAAATTAAACGAAGAGGAACTGGCAAGTGTAGCAGGCGGAAATGATGGAATGGGAGACGGCACATTCAGCTGCTATGATATTGCTCCGGTCTGGGTAATGGTAACGGCGGACAGCCTTAACTGCAGATACTGGCCGAATGGACAGATTGCCAAGACTTATGAGTATGGCCACAAGCTAAAAGTTGACGGTCTGACTACCGATGGCCTCTGGTACAGATTGTGGATCTACAATCCCCAGGGCGGTGAGTGCTACGGATATATTTATAAGGCTTACACCCAGGTGATCTGAATCGTTACGATTCATGCAAATTCCGGTTTTTCGAAATGTTGTGGGTTTGAGTGGGACGCAATGAGCCATGCCGACAGGTTCGCAAACGCAGAGCGTTTGCTCACTGTCGCGGCATTCGCCGTATACAGCCAGCCCGTCAAATGCTCTTTCGTGAGCAAGCTCCCGACGAGCATTTGACGACCTGTCCGTGCATGGCTCATTGCTAACGCGCAAATTGCTGTTGGGTTAGGAGAAAAAATGGACAAAAAAGAGAATCCTAAAAAAAAGCATCCGGTCCTGAAGGCTCTTCTCATAATTTTCCTGATCATCGTCGTTGTGGTCGGCATAGGCGCCTTTCGTCTGTCCAGAGAGTACAAAGAGTATACTAAAGAGATCGAGGAGGCCCAGAAGGGTATCATCGGCAGTGAGGTACCGGATTTCACTGTGACAACGACGGAAGGTGAAGAACGCACGCTGTCCAGGATCCTTGAAGAGAAGGAAGTCGTCGTGCTCAATATTTTCACGACCTGGTGCGGCCCCTGTGAGATCGAATTTCCTGAATTTGAGAATAACTACCAGAAGTACAATGACAAGCTGGAAATCATTTCCCTGTCCGGAGACTCCGATGAAACGATGGAGGACGTCGCTTCTTATAAAGAAGAACACGGACTGAGTTTCCCTATGGGAATCACAGGAGGAGAAGAGACATTCGATTTTGTCCCTGTGAAAGGCTATCCCACCACGATGGTCATAGACAGGAACAGGAAGGCGGTATTCTGCGTATCCGGCACGATTCGCAGTGGAGAAGCCTTCGAGGCGCTTGTGACGTCCTTTATGGGGGACGATTATGACGGCTCTCCCGCTTATCTTTACCAGGTGAATTCCCATGATGGCAGGAATTACGTCGGCGGCGTGACCTTGAAGTTTACGTCGGATGATGGAACGGAGAGGGAAGTGACAACAGATGAAAGCGGCTACGCATACTTCATGACCAGCGAGATGCACACGTATGATGTCGATGTCATCAGCGTGCCGGACGGTTACTCTCTCGAGAAGCTGGATTCTCAGAAAGCCGGCCCGCAATCCGGGTACACAACTGTAAAGCTGAAGGTCAAATAGGCTCGAATGGGCAATGGCTGAAACGGTGAGACATAGGGTCCGACCCTCTGTCTCACTTTTTTTGCTATCGGGAAGCGATCGATCAATATTAATGCAATTAATATAATAAGCTGCGCAGGCGTCAACCGAATGGAATAATAATTCCAATATGCCGACCAGCCTCTAACCCCAACTGCAGTGTATCCCTGTACGGTGGGTTAAAACCAGAGAATGATATCCACGTTAAGGAAGCAATCCTTGTTGTTTATCAGAACAGCCGGTGCAGGCTCCACTGATGAAGGAGCTTGCACCGGCTGTTTACTAACCATCTGAGAGGCATAATAATCAGAGGTTTGCGATAGCTTGTGTTACCAGCAGGAACTGCCTGATTTCTGCAGGTGTGTTGACGTGCAGGGGGGAGAGACGGACCATTCCATTTGAGTCAAAGGCCTCGACCATACGCCGGGAATAAATGCTGGTCAGGGCACGTTCAAAAGCGATTATGCCATGCTTTTCGTAATCTGCGACGGCCTGTTCACAGCTCAGATTTAGAAACTCTATGCCCAGGATCAGGTCCCTGGTTGACAGATCTCTGCCGTCCATCTGTACTGTGACTCCGGGAATATGTCGCAGAACGGGCGTGTCATCAAAGCCTTCCAGCATCATGTACAGCAGTCCTCGCTCATGATCTGAGATCCGCCGCATGCCGGCTTCAAATAGTTTCGTGAATTGCAGGCAAGGACAAGACAGATCCTGACCTGTCCCACTGACTCACAAGCAAAATCCTACTGCCACGCCATATACTGACCAGGAATCGTTAACATACGTGCCGGATCCATCGACGTCAACAAAGTCGAAGTTTTCGTCATAGTAGCCGGCGGCAGACCGTATCCACCAGCAAGACGGCTCGGAAGACCCGATATGCTTTTTGATCCTGGCTGGGTCATCAGGAAATACACTCAGATACTCCGGCCCTACCTGCTCCTGAGAGAATTCCCCTCCAAAGATCTCCTTCCTGCCCGGAATCCAAATCTTTTCTGATGAAGAAATCGTCTCGCCATCCGTATACGAAAACGAATATTTCGTCACTTCCTTGATGTTCGACCGCACATCCTCCGGGAACAAAGGAAAGACGCTCTCCTGCATCCATGCCCGTAAGTCCGATGAAGGCCATCCGCCTTCACTCGTCAGCGCTTCATTCATGGTGTGCTCTGTATTGAGAAGGCCCTTCGCAATCCAGGTCATCGCGGCTTTTCCGCTGCCATCTGCCAATTCGTCGGCATCAAAGGCGACAAGTTCCATTTCAATCACGCCTTCTTTTCCAAGGTCAAGCTCCTTTGTATCCCCAATCCGGTACTTGTCAACGTATGTCCCGTCTTCCCCTGCAGCAATAATCTCTTCCCAAGAATCAGAGATCGGTCCGGGATCACGGTCGTTAACTTCGGATTCTATGTTAGCGCCTTCCGTATCGTAAACTATGTTATCGGCGGTACCGTTTTCCTCCTGACCACTTGGAACATCGTCATCAGATGCTGTGTCTGCGACTTCCGTACCGGGACCTGCTGCATCCGCCGGATTGTCTTCCTTCAGACCGCTTTCTTCTTTCTCTTCTGTCTGCATTGCGACATTGGAATTTGGAAATATGGGGACGGTCCTTTTGTATCTGTCCCCTTGTTTACAGTTGACACCCCCATCAATCAGTTATACGCTATATGTCTATATAATCATATATGTGTACAACTGGCTGTCGGGGGGTGTTTTATGGGAAGACAGGCTCGAAAAATCAGAGACTCCAACATATATCATGTAATGTTGCGCGGCGTTGACCGACAGGTGAGTTTTGAGGATCAGCAGGACGAGGACAAGTTCCTGTCGCTGCTGAATAGATACAGGCTGCGCTGTGGATTTGCTGTGTACGGCCTGAGGACTGTTCTGCAAGCAGTTATCGTGAATATATTGGCGCAGCCCCTGCGTTTATTGGCGCAGCCCCTGCGTTTCATACGGATGTGGATTTTGCGCTTTCCATACTGCCGCTGGAGCAGCTGATTACCTACACAAACGGGGACATCCCGGATCACTTCATTGACATCCCGGGAATAAGACGGCAAAAGAGCGATTCGGAGATACGGGTCTGCGTATAAAAAAGACACAAGGGGACAGATACAAAAGGACCGTCCCTTGGTTGACCTTGGTTGAGGTTTTGTGAGGTGCTTTATGGAAAAATCAATACTATTTGTAAATGCCTGTGTGCGAAAAGAGTCCAGGACACGAAGATTAGCCGGGAAGTTGCTCTCGAAGCTGGGCAGACCGTTTGAAGAAGTTCGTCTGGTAGAGATCGCGTTCCCTACAAGCAACGAAGAATATCTCAACAAAAGGGATCAGCTGATATCAAAGGGTGATTGGCAAAATCCATTGTTTGATCGGGCACGGCAGTTCTCCGAAGCAGAAACCATTGTGATAGCAGCACCATACTGGGATCTTTCCTTTCCGGCAATGCTGAAGCAGTACTTGGAACAGATCAATGTGGTGGGAATTACCTTCAAGTATTCAGAGGAAGGCATACCGATCGGTTTATGCAGTGCGAAGAGCCTTTATTATGTGACTACAGCCGGAGGCTGTTATGTGCCGGAAGATTACGGATTCGGATATGTAAAAGCACTGGCTCAAAATTACTATGGCATTCAGGATGTCAGAAAATTAGAGGCGGTTGGACTCGATATCGAGGGATCTGATGTCAATGCGATTATGATATCAGCAGAAGAGGCTCTGTCAGATTTTGGATTGGATTGAGCGGTATACAACCAAACACTGAAACCTGCGTCTCATTTTCTGTCACAGCAGCCGCCCCGGTTCACCCCAGGTACTTAAAACACAGCATGGTGATATCATCCGACTGGGGCGAGCCTCCTGCAAAGCGCTCCAGCGCGCTGCGGACGAAGCAGATGACCTCTGATGGTTTCTCCGCTTCTGCCAGATTCAGGGTCTCGATAAGGTGCGCCTCTCCAAAGAGCTCCAGCGCAGGGTTTGTCGCCTCGGTCACGCCGTCTGTGTAGACAAACAGGCTGTCCCCGGGGGAGAGTTGGAATTCGCGGTTGTTGTATTTTGCCCTCTTACTGATCCCGACGACGATATCGTGCTTATAGCGGATCTCTTCAAAGGTCCCTGCGGCCCTGCGGACGCAGGGATTTTCGTGTCCGGCGTTGCAGACGAGTCCCTTGCCGGTGGAGATCTCGAGCACCGCGAGCCAGACTGTGACGAACATCATCGAGGAGTTTCTCTCGCAGAGCTGCAGATTAACATTTGTGAGGGCTTTAGCCGGATCGCACCCGCTCATCAGCTGATTTTTGATAAGCGTCTTGGAGACCATCATAAAGAGCGCGGCGGGGATTCCTTTGTCGGACACGTCCGCGATCACCAGCGCCAGATGGTCCGGATCGATCAAAAAGAAGTCATAGAAATCGCCGCCCACCTCCTTGGCCGGCGTCATGGAGGCAAAGAGTTCGAACTCCGTCCGGTCGGGAAAGGGCGGAAAAATCATCGGCAGCATGTTGACCTGGATGTCCGCCGCCAGCTTGAGTTCCTTATCCAGCCGGTCCAGTTCCGACATCATGGACACGATGCCCTTCATCGTATCTCCGGCCTCTTTTTCTTCCGTGACTGTCTGAAGGAAAGTGATCACATCTTCATCGCCTGTCCGCATGTGGCAGCGCGTTGTAATACTGAGCTTTCCGTCCGGGTGCTCCTTATGATATTTGTCGACCGCCTCGTCCACCAGGGAGGTCAGATACTGCATGGTCGAGCGGCTGTCAGAGTCGGAGAACATGAAAAAGCGCGCCGCTTCTGCCCTGATCACATCCCCCTTTTCATGGAGGGAGCTGCGCAGGACTTCAAATCCTGCCTCCCTGTCTCCGTCCGTTTCCAGGATGAGGGCGCTCTTTACATCCTTTTTGCCGATCAGGGCCATGTCATACAGATAGGCCAGATAACTCCTGTTGTAGAGCCCTGATTCTTCGTCCACGTAGCGCAGCTCCGTGATCATGGAAAAGTACAGCAGCGTCAGACCGACCGAGAACCCCAGCATGCTCGTGTCAAAGGGGGTAAACAGGATCGGAACAAGGCCCGTCAGCACGGACAGGATCATGGGCGTGATGCGAAAGAAGCGGTCCTTCTTCGCTTTTTTGTCAAAAACCAGTACATAAGCAGCGGACAGGCCAAAATATACCGTCTCCATGATGTACATTACATAGTAGAGCGGTCTGAGAACAGCCCGGTTGTCCGCCCCGATCACAAAGATGATCCCGGTAAACAGATTGATGATAAAGAGGACCGCGTAGAGAACAATGGGGGCCGCAAGAGCCCGGGAAGAGGCTGATTTCCAGTCCTTCTTACCGTATAGTTTGCTCTGAACATAGGTCAGCCACAGCTGAAGGATGCACAGAACCGCGAAACAGCGGAGTGTCCGCGCGATCAGCGCAGCTGTACGGCACCACGGCATGGTCTGTTCGTACATCGCGTCATAGACGAAGCTGAAAACACAGGCTGCCGTGACCACGCAGCTGAGCAGATAGAAGAGCCGCAGCGAACGAGTCCGGCGACTGCGAAGGCGCTCCGACAGGAGCAGCAAAAGGACCATGACCAGGAGCGCAGCTGCGTCCACATAACAGGATACGATAGCATTTCCGACGATCGCATTCATTTCAATTCCTCATTACTTTGTTAAAGGGCGCGCGTTGATCCGCTGCGCCGCTTTTTCATTTTCCTCGTAAATGGACTGATCCATCACATAAATATGCGTGCAGACAAGGTACAGGGTGTAAGTGAAGGCGGTAGAAGAGATTCCCCTGAACCAGATTCCCCAGAGGATCCTGGAGACTATGACCAGGATCCCCAGACAGACCAGGCGCAGGCTGAGCTTTCGCACTCGTTCCAGGCAGACCAGAAAATAGAGGACCACCGGCACAAAGACCAGATTGTGAACGGGCCCGTAATAATAAAGATTGTCCTCCCCGATCACAAAAAGCCACCCGGTCCACAGATTCAGCAGTAACATGGCAAGAATGACGAAACACGGAATACCGTACAGAACTTTCAGCTTCCGGAACCGGTCCTTGCTCCCGTAGACACGGAAATCCAGATAGAGGAGATAAAAATAGGGAAACAACTCAAATGCAGCGTAAAAAACGATATTTCCAATCATGATCAGGACCCGGACGGAAGGGTTGGCACTGCCCTCCCAGAGATAGGTCAGGGCGTCCGCGACTGCCAGCGCCATATTGACCAGCACCAGGGCAAAAAACAGCCGATCGTCCAGTCTGCCCCGCTGCCGATACAGAGAGGTATAGATCAAAAGACCTCCCATGAAGAACAAAGAGGTCACATCCATTATGATACTTCCGGCTGCTCCAGTCGACATAGCTTCTACCTCCTGCTGCCCGAATATCGGTACCGCGATTGTCGGTATCGTGTACCTTGCACAGTGATTTATGCACGAATTCATTATCTGGTTTGCGGCGGAATGTGTCAAGGGAACACTGCCAGTGTGATGATAGTGCTCGATTTACTTACAAAAACTTGTTAATATATAGTAAGTAAAGGGGGACGCATGAGAACATTCGATTACAGCTTTTTGAAAAATCATATACCGGGTCAGATCGTCAGTATTTCCAATGTTATTTCTGATTTGAACGCAAAGGAAACTATACGCAGAAAACAGAATCCGAAGGCATTTGATGCGCTGAAACAGAGGGCAATCGTTGAATCTGTAAAGGGGAGTAATGCAATTGAGGGAACTGGATGACCGCTTTATCGGTGATGCGTTGCATAAAGCAAAAAAATCAGAAAGAGTGAGAGCTGTTGTGCTGAATTCGCTGGTGCCGATCTCAAAGCAGGAAATAGCAGAGAAAGTCCCTGATATCAGTGTAAGAACAGTGGAGCTGGTACTTGGACAGCTTCAGAAAAAAGGGAAGATAAAAAAGATAGGGAGCTTTCGGGATGCCAGGTACATGAGGATATGATTTATGATAAAGATACTGTTTGTTTGCCACGGCAGGGTATTCCTTTTTGCCTGAGACCCTTGTATTTATTGGACTTCCAGGGAATCCGGGTGGAAAGTCGGGACACTTTTGGGACAGTTGATAGTCGTGATATAGCTTAGAACAGCCGGTACAGGCTCCGATGAAGGGGGTGTACCGGCTTGTTTGTCATTGGTGTCTTTCAGGAATGGAAGGAATTATCTGATACCTTTCCGGTGGTCCTGCGGACGATCAGCTTCGGTTCATATTCCATACGGATGATCAGTCCCGATTCAACACCCGCTTCCCGGCGGGTGTTTTTTCGATAGATCATTTCTACTGCATTCTGTCCCTTTTGCCAGGAGGAGTGTTCAACCGTCGTAAGGGCAATCTGCGGCATACCGGAGAGACGATGGTTGTCAAATCCGGCGACGCTGATGTCTTCCGGGACCCGGATTCCCCGATCAGCAAGAGCAGCCAGAATGCCGAAAGCGATGTCGTCGCTGTTGCCGACAAAAGCTGTGGCAGGTGTATCTGCATCCAGAGCGCGGATGGTCATGTCATAGCCGGCCTGGTACTCTGCTCCGGTGTGCGGATAGTCTGCGTAAGCTTTCAGTGTAGGACAGAAGAGTTTGATCCAGGCCGGATCAAGCTCCGCTTCCCTATAGTATTGCTGAAATCCTGCCAGCCTGCGCGTGCGGCTGATCTCTTTTTTGACGACCGGGCCGGAGATAAAGGCGATGTGCCGGTGGCCCAGCTGCACCAGGTGTTCTGCCATCATCCATCCCGGTTTCTGGCTGTCCAGTTCCACGGAACTGAAACGGATCCCTTCCGGCTTGTCTCCAATCAGAACCACCGGTATGCGCTTTGCGAGAGCGTTGGCTTCGGTATATTTTGTCAGAGGATAAAGGGAGATCACACCGGCGAGTTCATTTTCGGAGAAAAGCCTGAAGTACTCGTCTTCCCGCTCTGCACTTCGGAAAGTCACAGCTGTCAGGGATGTGTAGCCATATTCCTGTGCCTTCTCAACAATAGAATGAATGACAGCGTTGTAATAGCCGTTGGAAACCGTCGGGCACAGGATCATGATGGTCTTCGAAAGAGACTGGTCCGGTGTCCGCTTCTTTTTGCCAGGTTTATTATAACCGAGTGTCCTGGCTGCTTTCTTTACTTTCTGTACTGTCTCCTCTCCGAAGGAGACGTTTTTCTTTTCGCTCAGGATCATGGAGACTGTTGACTGGGAAACGCCCGCGTATTCAGCGATGTCCCTTGTTGTTACTTTGTTTCTCTTGCCCATCTGTATCCTCCTTTTGAAAATACAGGCAGTTTCCCCTCAATAGCCTGTAAGCAGGATCGCTTCCATTGCCCGCCGCAGCTGTAAAAGAAATCTTTTTGATTTATTTTGATTAACAGGAGACAGGCTGCTTTTATTAATCAAAAGTATATTTTGATTATTAATATAATATCAGTGATTAATACGGCATGCAAGATAGTGCACGTAAAAAGGCACTTTTAGAATCTATGAAGCTTTTTTTACGACATCAGACGGTTATCTGATTGTTAATCAAACAATAAATATTAATAAAAAATGGCGAAAACCCCTTATATTTACTGGCTTTCATGAGTTTGACATGTGCCGGATTGCATGTTAATTTCATACCAGAAAAACGAACACAAACCAGCGGCGATACACTTGTTTTTAGAAAAATCACGACAACAATTTAAGGAGGAAAATCATGAGCATTATTACATTCGTATGTGCAGGACAGATGAACTCGGCAATCACATTCCCCGCCTTTGAAAACGGCCACGAGGTAAGACTTGTAGGATCCCCTCTGGACAGGGATATCATCGACGGTCTCCGCAAGGACAATTTCCATATCACCCTGAAGAGGACCCTGCATGACGGGATCAAATATTATCAGATCGAGGAGCTGCAGGAGGCGCTGGAAGGCGCGGACCTGATCCTGGGCGGCGTCAGCAGCTTCGGGCTCGACTGGTTCTGCGACGAGATCCTTCCGGTGCTGCCTGAAGAGGTTCCGCTCCTGACAGTTACCAAAGGCATGGTCGACCTGGAGGACGGCACACTGGTCCCCTATCCCACGATTTTCGAGCAGCGTCAGCCGGCAGGAAAGCACATCAATTTCAATGCGATCGGCGGCCCCTGCACCAGCTATGAGCTGGCAGATCACGATGACAGCCATGTTGCCTTCTGCGGCAAAGACATGGAGACCTTAAAGAAGATCAAAGCCCTGCTTGCAACCGACTATTATCACATCAGCCTTTCCACCGATGTTGTCGGTGTGGAGTGCGCAGTGGCCATGAAGAATGCCTATGCGCTGGGCGTATCCCTTTCTGTCGGCCTTGCAGAAAAACGCGACGGCAAGATCGGGGCTGTACACTATAATTCCCAGGCAGCCCTCTTCGGACAGGGCGTCAAAGAGATGATGCGGCTGCTGAATCTGATCGGCGGCGGCCCTGAGAACATCATCCATGGTGCAGGCGACCTGTATGTCACCGTCTTCGGCGGCCGCACCCGCAAGATCGGAACTCTTCTCGGCAGAGGCCTGACTTTTGACCAGGCCATGGAAGAACTCAAGGGCGTCACCCTCGAGTCCATCGTCATTGCGACCAGAACTGCAAGAGCTGTCAAAAAACTGGCAGCACGCGGTGTGGTAAGCCTGGATGATTATCCGCTCCTCATGCATGTGGATGAGATCATCAATAATGGCGCGGAAGTGGATATTCCCTGGGAGAAATTTACGATGGTCGTTGAGAAGTAATGCCGCTTCAGGCATACTGCAGAGTAATTGGAGGAAAAAGAATATGTACCCAGGTTGAACATTACACAGAATATATTAAGAAGAATTCCACCTGGCAGTTTGCCGGCATATATGCGGATGACGGCATTTCAGGAACTGGTACCAAGAAGCGAGAAGAGTTTCTGCGGATGATCGACGACTGCATGGCGGGCAAAATCGACATGGTTGTCACGAAGTCTATTTCCCGGTTTGCCAGGAACACAATCGACTGCCTGAAATATATCCGTCAGCTGAAAGAGAAGAACATCCCGGTCATCTTCGAGAAGGAAAACATAAATACAATGGATGCGAAGGGCGAGGTCCTGATCACCATCATGGCTTCACTGGCGCAGCAGGAGAGTGAATCGCTGTCGAAGAATGTGAAGCTGGGCCTGCAGTACCGGTACCAACAGGGAAAAGTTCAGGTCAATCACAACTGGTTCCTGGGCTATACAAAGGATGAGAACGGTGAGCTGGTCATTGATCCGGAGCAGGCGGAAGTGGTCAAACGGATTTACCGTGAGTACCTGGAGGGGAAGAGTTGTAAACGGATTGCTGCCGGCCTGGAGGCTGACGGGATTCCCAACGGCGCCGGCAGCACAAAGTGGTGGGATTCTAACATCACCCAGATCCTGAAGAATGAAAAATATATGGGAGATGCCCTGCTGCAGAAGACTTTCACAGAGGACGTACTCACGAAGAGGCGGATCGAGAATGACGGATCGGTACCGCAGTACTATGTTGAGAACAGCCACGAAGCCATTATTTCAAAAGAACTGTACCATGAAGTGCAGGCGGAGATGGCAAGGCGCAGTGCCATGAAGGACAGCAATGAATACCGGAGAGGTTACTGCAGCATTTATGCTTTGACGGGAGTTCTGGTTTGCGGCGGTTGCGGAGCGCCTTTTCGCAGGATTGTCTGGCATGCCCGGAACGGAAAGAAAATCCCTGTATGGCGGTGCCGGAACCGAGTAGAAAAGAAAGGCGCACCTTGCTTTGCGCCAACAGTCCATGAAGACGAGCTGCAGGATGCAGTTGTAAGGGCGATCCGGCAAGCATACGGAACCACAAAACCGATCGTAGACGAGCTGCAGCAGAACACCCTTGATGTTCTTATGGATGAGACAAAATCAGAAGTTGAGCGTTTGGATGAGCAATTACAAAGGCTGCAGGAAGATCTTGTAAAGCGTGTGAATGCCGGTGAAGACTACGACGATCTTTCGGGAGAAATACGTGAACTGAAGCAGCAGAAGGATGAAGCCCTTGGACGGCAGGCCGCGCAGGAGGATCAAATGAAGCACATCCAGGAGATGGAAGAATTTCTGAGTCAGCACGACGAAGGTGATCTTGTTTTTAAAGACTCTCTGGTCCGCAAGCTGATTTACAAGATAGAAGTCTTCCGGGAGAAGCTGATCATCACCTTTAAAACAGGAACAGAGATCGAAGTAGAATATTGAATATGAATACAGCGCGGTGACGGTCGTTCCATATTGGAGCGGCCGTCTTTGCTGTTCAGCATATAATTATAAGTACAGTGTACTTGACAAGATACAGCGAACGGTATATGATATGGTCAGGAGGTGAGGAAGATGAAGAAGGAAAGAGCAATCCAGATTGTAAGGCTGCAGGAGAACCTGGCAAGCATCCGTAAGATTGCCGGGTGGACCGCGGAAGAC
>Ga0256407_10009897_pt1 | contig 13515 bp, 9 predicted proteins | sample RumenRJG_04DNA_FD_193489 | JGI IMG/M metagenome (GOLD analysis project Ga0256407, IMG submission 193489) | Bovine rumen microbial communities from Lethbridge, Alberta, Canada - RJG_04 | ecosystem: Host-associated > Mammals > Digestive system > Stomach > Rumen | place: Canada: Alberta | collected... | reverse complement strand
TCCACGCCCGCATCGAGATAGCGGCGCTGGATATCGAGAATGATATCCGGCTTTTCGATGGAGAGCATGTCGTTGTTCGCGCCCTTGATGCCGTAAGTCTGAATGACAGAACCCATGCCGCCATCGAGCAGCATCATCTTGCTTTCAAAAGCTTCGCGTAGAGTCATTTTCTTATCCATGGCACGAGCCGCCGTGTTTTTACGTTTTTATGCATTTATTTAGTTTTATGCATAAAAATAGAAAAATTTGATGGCTCTTCCAAGAGTCTCTTTTTGATGGCTTGTGTTTTTTAGAGGGATTATTCCTGGCTTTCGCCTGTGATGCCGTTTTCGCCGCTTTCACTGCTTTCGACGCTCTCGCTGCTGTCGGAGCTCTCGCTGGTGGATTCTTCCAGAGTATCGGAGCCTTCCAGGCAGCGTACGAAATGGTAGTCTTCGTGGCAAAGCATGGCTTCGCAGTAATCAGTACCACCAAAGCGGTAGTGTCTCAGGTGCTTGACTTCCACGTTGCCGTTTTCGTCAGGCCAAAGGGGAATATCTTTTGCGTCTTTGGTCCAATATGAAGAAAATGCGTAGGTTTCGCCGGCTTCTTCGGTGCATTCGCCATCGTAATAGTGGCGTGTCAGAGTGGAGAAATTCAGCCCGGTGGCATTCGTCGGGAAGAAGAATAATTCGGCATCCGTGGAGTAGGCCTGGGATCCGCTCTGTTTTTCGACTTCCTGGATGGAATAGAAGGGTCTCCGGTAGGCGGCAGAGAAAAGATCGTCGTAAGAGGCGTTTTCGGGAAGTTCCGTTTTCAGCTTTTCCAGTTCGACCGCTTTCGGGAGGCGCCAACCTTCGGGGCAAATTCCCTCGATGTCCGATTCAGGGTATTCGAGGCCGGCATCGGAAGGCTGCTTGATTTTGGGAGAATCCCCTATAAAAGTGCGGCTTCCAGGAGTCTTGTATCGCATGTCCTGAGCCATCCAAGTCTGGTCGCCTATGGTAATGGTTCTGTAGACTTGGCCATCGCGGGGGTCCGTCATCTGCCCTGTCTGGAATTTACGGGGCATCTTGGGGAATCCCCAGAACTTGATCAGGGCGATACACACGTTAGGATAAAGCTTTCCCGGATAAATGTCTTCGATTTCGATGATAATCTTGAAGACATTCTTCAAAGGCCTGTCAAAAACGATGATGTCGGCGTGGGGATTTTTGTACCCGTGCCATTTGGGTTTTGCGAGGGTGGCCACCTTTACAAGATTGTCCGAGGTGTTCAGGTAAACCTTGATGCTTTTGGCAAGGCTGTTGTTCACGTAAGAGGCAGAATCTCGCATGAACCCATTGTATAGGGTAATCTGATCCAGACGCTGGGCTTCTACCAGGAATTCCAGGGTAATCGACTTGTCATTGTATTTGGCTCCCCAGACCTGATAAAAGGGGTGCACGTACTTTTTCATGACCATGTTTTCGGGCCGGAAGGTGTTCTGACCATAATCCGGCAGGGTGGCGGAAGCCTTGATGCCGCTAATGGGAACTGCCGTAATTGCATGGGATAACGCAACTCCTGCAAAAATGAGCAACGTCATCAATTTAGCCGAAAACTTTTTCACGGGACACAATATATCTTTTTTTAGGCCCCAGCGAGAGCCCCGGGAATAAAAAAATTGTTTACTAAGACCTGCCGATGATTGCTCTCCAGCAGTTTAAAGCAATTACGTAATAAAACGGTGAAGTGATTTGAAGGGGGAGGGGTCCCCCTCGCTACAGCCACATCGTCATGGCGGACCAGGTCCGCCATCTCCTCGTGTCTTCCGCTACCTCCTCGCCTAGGGGAGTACCCCTAAGACCCCCAAGGAACCACCCTCTCCCTAAAGAAACTTAAGTTTCTATATTGTAGTTTGGAGCAAAGGCTCGGCTATGATAGTTCTGGCGAAACCTCATTTCCTAAGTTTCTATATTTCGGAACCCAAAGCGAGCCGCCAACTTGAAGTTCTGGCGAAATCTCATTTCCTAAGTTTCTATATTGGCACAGCTCCAGGTGCAGATGATGGTGACGTTCTGGCGAAACCTCATTTCCTAAGTTTCTATATTGCCAGTAAGCTCCGCTCTGCATCTGGCCACGTTCTGGCGAAACCTCATTTCCTAAGTTTCTATATTCGACGCCACGAACACTTGCGCGGCCCAGAAGTTCTGGCGAAACCTCATTTCCTAAGTTTCTATATTATTGACAACTTTGTGTACTTTCATCCCATGTTCTGGCGAAACCTCATTTCCTAAGTTTCTATATTTCACAAACGATTGGTTGAAAACCCCATTGTGTTCTGGCGAAACCTCATTTCCTAAGTTTCTATATTCAAGTCAATATTCTGAGTATAACCAGCCTCGTTCTGGCGAAACCTCATTTCCTAAGTTTCTATATTAACAGAAATGAACTTAAGAGTGTCAGGAGAGTTCTGGCGAAACCTCATTTCCTAAGTTTCTATATTTGCGCAAGCATAAAGGACAATTCTAGGTTCGTTCTGGCGAAACCTCATTTCCTAAGTTTCTATATTCGCCATTGGCTATGAATCAGTTCGAACATAGTTCTGGCGAAACCTCATTTCCTAAGTTTCTATATTGAAGACCGTGGAACGCCGCAAGCTGCCGCAGTTCTGGCGAAACCTCATTTCCTAAGTTTCTATATTAAGACGAAATCCAGTAAATTAGACCCCGTAGTTCTGGCGAAACCTCATTTCCTAAGTTTCTATATTAGCGAAAGCTAGACGGAAGGCTTTGAAGGCGTTCTGGCGAAACCTCATTTCCTAAGTTTCTATATTTACTCACCAGATTGATTCCCGTCTCGCGAAGTTCTGGCGAAACCTCATTTCCTAAGTTTCTATATTCTCATTTTTCTTCCTTCTTCCATTCGGGTGGTTCTGGCGAAACCTCATTTCCTAAGTTTCTATATTAGTTTCGCTCTAAGTCTATGTCTAATCATAGGTTAGGACGATTCTACGCCAGAGAAAATGTCGAAAAAATTCTAAAACAGACATAGCTGGTCTGGATTTTTTTTGCGCGGTTCTTGAATTGTATTTTGAAAACGAACAATGTTTTCAAATTGTTTGTCCGTTAACGTGATAATATGAACCTTTCCGCCTGGGGGCAAATTGGTCTCTATGTGCCGATAGTATTTTTCGGCGTTATCCTTTCCTGAACAATGGCGCATATACACTGAAAATTGAGCCATCTCAAATCCTTCATCTAATAAGAATTGCCGAAATAGAGTAGCCGCCTTTCTGTCAGGCTCCTCTACAACGGGCAAATCAAAAAGGACCATTAGCCACAAAATTCTATATCCGCTCAATCGTTTCAAATTTCAGACCATTCTTCTTGAATTTCTTCAATGGAAGGCAATTGCGCAAATTGAAGGTTGGCGGAATTACCTTCACAAATATCGACAAAACTATTGCATAAGCGCTGTATGCATATTCTGAGAGGAGATTTTTGCCTGTTTAAAGACAAATCCCATTCTAAGACACCTGTTAGAATCCTTTTTGCATCGGAGGATAATTCCTTTTTCTCCGCCAAGTAAAATTTATAAACCGCAATATCTATGATTGGGCGCCAAGGTTCCATTAAGTCATTGGCTAAAGGAGTTGGATCTTCGGAATTATGGTGGAATAAAGAAAAGGCCGGATGCAGTCCAACCGCAACAATAGCCCGCGTAACACTAGCTCTTAAGATTGCGTATCCATAGTTTAGAAAACCGTTGAGCCCATCTAAATCAGGATTTCTTCTGAAGTCGGAGCCGAATAATCGTGACCAATAAGCCTGTGCTGCAATCCCTTCGCGGTTATCTGAATCTCCTGATTTGACACTGCTTGCATAGTGTTCGAGATCTAGGTAATCAAGCTTTGCTGCCTTGAGAACTTTTGCTTGGTTCTTGATTTTTTCAGTAACAACTTGCTGCCAAATTTGCTTTCTTTTGGGTAAACTCAACTGCGCTTGTTGGTTAATTCGTTTTGACCCTTGGTAATGCCCTTTTAAGCCCCAGTAGATTCCAATGGGCATATGTTTTTCATTGCAAAAAATAACAGGAATATTTCTGTTGGCGAATTCTGCTAACAGCTGATAAGATATAATCCCATCAGGAGAATGCAAGATAACAGATTCAAGATCGTCTAGCGCAATTCTGCCGACTTCTGAACCTTTTTCTTCGACAATACAGAACCCTCGAAAAAGTTTTAAAAATTTTCCCGGAGTTCCAATTTCTAGAATCCTACCAATCATTTCTCCTTAAATCTAGGATCGTAAACAAAACCACATTCATCAATATGCACTAATCTAATTTGGTTCTTTTTTAGCAAGTTTGGGGACATTGTAATGTATTTGAACGAATCTTTGGGATCGCTATCACGTGTCTTTAATGCGCCTGCTTCATAAACTGGAGCGAATGTGATTTTCCCGGAAGACATTTTTACTAATCGTAAATAGTCTTTTTTGTTTTCATTTTCTCGGCAAACTGTATCTCCAACAATCAATCTCATCAATATGTTGTCGGGCTTTTTAGCCCCCTTTGTGTTTGCCTCAAAACGGCTAATAATTTCTCCTTCCCATTTATCGCCGTTAGACCAGATGTCATAACAATAGTTCCCATCCGGTTTAAAAGCCTTATAGACACGGCCTGTTTTATCTTTTATGGGGACAACGGATAGTTTTTCGGTAAGCGTAACACGCCGAATGCCCGTTTTGTTGGAGTATTCGTTGATAGCGGCTTCCAAACTTGATCCAGATCCAAAATCGGCGATCAGGTTCTGAATGCTTTCTCTTATAAAACTATTTTCAACTTGGTTTATGTTGGAACCCGTGATAGATGTAATAGGAATCTTATGTCGAACTGTAGAAACAGTACCTTCCTTGAATTCGCCGACAATTCCGTAAGCAGTATCGTTGTGTAATGCACCTCCAAGACCGTGATCCTTGCGGTGCGATACAACAAGGTGTGACAGGCGCTCCTTTGCCTGGTCAAAGATGTCGACAATGGGGGGATCAATGTGAGAAAGAACTCGTTCTTGATTTTCCCAATTGGTTTGTGTCGCGTCGGACATTTTCTTTAACAGGGCCCTGTCTGTCATGGCGACAACAAGCCCATCGATGGCGTGGTGGCCGTGATGATCGCGACTCTTTTCAAAAGTCCCGTCAGGCAATTCTCTTCCGAGAATGCTGTTCAATCCCCATTGACGCCTTAACATTGATGTCAAACGACCTGGGATTGCCCAAACAGAATCTTTGGGACAAACGAATTTTAGATATTCTAATGCTAGTCTAGATGCATAAGCGGTATCTGTTAATTGTCTTGCCTGAAAATCTCCGTTCTCGTTGTATTTGTCCAGTGCACCCTTTTCAAAACGCCATCTTTTACTTTCCCATACTTTGTCTTGTGGGAGTCTGTCAAGCATTTCTTGATAGGAAAGAATTCCTTTATAAGAATGCTCTGCAAAAGCTTCGTAGGGGGAACGATTCTGTTTGAGCCTATTCGCATAACGCATAGAGAGTGTCTTATTGGCAAGCGAATTGTCATATGTCTTTGCAAAGGGAAGAATGTGCTCGATTTCCACTTCGTCAGAGAATAATTTCTCTATACCAATGCGCATTCCTGTATATGGACAACAACGTTCCATTGGGTCGGTCGCAAGCTCTTCCCATAACTTGTATCGTTCTCGATTATCTCGGTTGATTGACTGCCCGAGCTTTTCAAGTTCCTTATCGATACGTTCGTTTCTTTTTTCATTTTCGACAAGATGTCTCTTATAGTCCTTTATTTCATCTTGCGTCATCTTTAAGTCGCGAGCAACTTCAATTACGATTTGTTCAGGTGCGCCAAAATGCTTGATAACACAATTAACTACACGGCGGAGCTGATTCAATGCGATATGAACCGTAGGATTGCCTACCTTGCCATAACGATCTTCGTCGTTATCGGCTTCATTGCCGCTACCCCGCATAACCCTATTTTCAAGGACCTTCCCGTAATAGGGAAGATAATGGAATATCTCGCCGGTGTAATTGTCGCTGTGATTGTATCCTGCTTTTGCGGCGGCTTCGGAATAGGTAATTACGGATTCTTCTAAGAAAGGAACAATTTTCTTCAATGCAACAACTGAAAGTCGTCCGTAACCTGTTGGTAGAGATTCTTCAGAAAGTTGCGCTGCAGCTTCCTTTGAAAGTCCGAAGACCATTAATGTAGAAATCAGTTGTTCTGTATCCTGCTCGTCGATGAGTGCTTTTACGATTTCGTATTGGTTCTCTAGAGGCAATAATTTCCAGTTTTTCCCGAAATATTTTTTATTTCCAAGCAAAACGGCGATTTGGTCTCCCTGGAATTTGTCTCGTCCTTCATCTTGGATGCTGAATCGATTGCTATTGGATAGTGAAAGCAATTTTTTTGCTGCAGAAAATTTTAGCTCTTTCTTTTGGGAAAGCTCATCAAGAAGAATGTCTCGCTCTTCTTTTGTCAGGGATCTTTTGTCACCATGATGATCAATGATTCTTAGCTCATTGATTGTTTGTAAAATGCGGAATCGCTGAAAATAAGGGCTAGCAATTGGAGCTCGATCTTCGCTTGGTTCAAGAAAGCATTTTCCAGGCTTTGCTGGCTTTAATGGGCGTTGATAAAGAAGTGTTGATCGGATTTCTTTTTTGGCTTCTTCTGTTAGTATGCCTGGATAGTATTCAACTTGTTTGTCCCAAATGTTGTCAAATTCATGTTCAATCATTTGTCTAGAAGGATAAAACGGGTATTCCGCTTTTGCTCCAGCACCTTCTAGCCTAGCGCGGATAGATTGACCTTTTATGAGTCGTTTTTGATAAAATTCGCCTAATGTTCTACAACCTTCGGATTGGAAGATTTGTTCAAGTTTTGCAACTGCGGTTCTGATTTTGCCGTCTTCGCCACCATCAGTTTTTCGATTACTTTTGAAGCCACGACGTTGATTGAGATGGAAGATTGCTCTTCCGAGTTCTTCTAATGAAACTTCTTCATCTAGAGCGCGAGTTCTGACGTCATAAGGATTAAAAAGGCAAAAGGTTTTTCGCTTGTTTTCGTCTTCAGGCCAAATTTTGAATTTAATGAGCGCATCAGTAAGACGTTTACGGCGCCTTAAATAGCGATCAAGCATTTTGCGTGCTTGTTTCGCTTCTCTTCTAGCGACACCAAGTGGAACCTTTGTTTTAGGGTCGCGACCGTCGTCAAAAATACGGACCCCCATATGAAGGATGTTTGTTGGATGAGGATGTTCTGTTGGTCCGTCAAGTTCAACAAGAGCCGTTCCGATACTTGTGGTTCCTAGATCAATTCCTAAACGGTAGCGCTTTTTTTGCATTTTTGAAATCCTTCTATTGACATCGTATTAAAAATATATTATAATATGGTCATTAGTGACTTAGGAAATGAGGTTTTTCGCCAGTAATAAGCTGAAAAACTAGCACTAAATAGGGTTCCCGCGAGGGGACCCTCGTTTTATATGTAAGAGCACTGTTTCCCATGCTATTAAGTATGAAGATGTTATACATGACTGTTTGGGCAATCAAGCACCACACTTTTGTAAACAATTTTGCCTATGAAACTGCGGAAATAAACATTGAAGTAAAACATCTTCTTATTACCTTAACTCAAACGCATGTGTAAACGATTTTGAACGAAAAAGCAGTAGATCTTACCCGGTATATTTCTTGGATAAGAAGTCAGAAGGTAGAACATTAAAAATAAAAGAATTAAAAGAATTCCGTTTAACATGCGCTTTCTCTTTAAAATCTCAAAAATTTATCATATCTCGCGTTATTGTAAAGGACAGCTCCACAGGAATTATTCTTGTTGATTGGAACAAACGAACAGTCATAAAAAGAGATGAACCTCTCGTCATTCCGCTAAATACAAATAATTTGCTCAATAAATACAAATAAATAGCAAGTAATTAAAAGGTTCTCATTATCCAAGATGAGAACCTCTTTTGTTTGAAAAATGTACAGAAAAAGAGATTTTTTTGAGAAAAACTCTGTCAAGTCAAACAGTACGCATAATTCGGTATAGCAAACTTTTTTCATTTCGTAAGTTCCATGCTGAGCATGAGTAGTTAGAAAGAAAACGGCAAATTGCCTTGAAAAAACTAAGTATGCTTTTGATATAGAAAACTAATTTCTAGATTTGGTGCGAAATTTTTGGAGATCCCATGAGAACAAGCTTTCTAGTTTATGTAAGCGCATTCACCGTTTGCACATCACTCTTCTTGGCCTGCGGTGACGACGGCGCGTCAAGCAGCTCCACTACCGAAGACCTGACTTTCACCGACGAAAACGGCAACCCCATAGAAATCGAGGTCAAGACGAGCTCTTTCAAGGATTCCCGCGATGGCGAGAAGTATTCGACTGTGACCGTCGATGGAATTACCTGGATGGCAGAAAACCTGAGATACGCTGCCAACGGTTCGTACGATTCGAAGGATATCGGTGCTAAGGGAGATTACGGCAGGTTCTACAGCTCTGCAACCGCACATACCGTCTGTCCGGACGGATGGCACCTTCCCACCCGTATCGAATGGCAGAAACTTTTCAGTTCCCTGGAAAAAGTGTATGGCGATTCTGCGGGCTGGGCGCTCAAATCTAAAACTGGCTGGCAAAGCACCGAAGACGGCCAAAGCGGAAACGGTGGCGACGTCATCGGCTTTTCGGCGGAACCCGCCGGAACATACAAGAGAGAATACGAAGACGAAGGCCTGCTCGCAGGTTTCTGGAACTATGCGTTCAGGAACAACAGCCATTACGACGAAGGCGTCCACTTCGACTACGACGAAACGACCTGGACCTTTATAGTCTACACCTACGGCGGATCCTCACGAGTCGTGCTCAACGTGCGCTGCGTAAAAGACGAAAACACCGTATTTGAAAATCTTGGCACTTGCACCACCGCATCTGAAGGCAAGGTTGCCGCCCACAGCGGCGACTACTTGACCTGCAGAAACAACGTATGGCAAGTTCCCACGCGGGACGACATCCTGAACTTTGAATTCGGCCTCTGTGACACCACCCGCACCGACAGCGTCCATGTATGGAACGACACCGCCTTCACCTGCCGAACGACGGACGCACTCTTTGGCAACAATGGCGGGACATGGGACATTGCCACACAGGAAGAAGCGCTGGGTACATGCGACGAGACAAATCTCAAGACGCTAAAAAAATACAATGGAGAAGAATACGCCTGCCGCAAGGTCAAGAACAAATGGTACGAATGGCATGTAGCGGATGCCAACGACGTTCTCCCGACTTGCTACACCTCTAGACTCCACACAGTCGATTACTTCAAGAATGTCGCCTACACCTGCAAACTCGACTACAACGAATTCATCTGGCAAAAGTCTTCTGACAAAGAAATTGCAAAGAGCAAATTGGGCGAATGCACCGAAGCAAAGAAGGGCGAAGTGGGGACGACGAAAGTTGGCAAGTATTTATGCGTAAACAAGTACTGGCGCCCGCTAAACATCGTCGAAGAAAATCTGGGCGCTTGCAAGACCAATGGCGCGACAGGGGTGTTCGACGGTTACACCTTTACCTGCGACGCAAAGCACCTGCTGTGGAAAGCAACCCTGGGCGGCGACACCGCCCTTGTCGCCGTGGACAGCGCACTATGGATGACACAGGATTCTTATTCCGGGAAATATGTGTATTCACCGATGATTCAAGGAGGAAGTCCGTGCCCGGCAGGATTCAGGGTTACATCTAACAAGGACTGGGACAAACTTTACGACAACTTGGATGTAAACATGCAACTGGACGAACTCATGGCACCCGATTCGGCAAGCTACTACGGATTGAATCTTTACAACCCCTACCAATATGGCGATGCAGAATCCTATTTCTTGCAAGATGGCGGAAAGTGTTCCTATATCGCCTATGGTGAAGGCACCCATTGCCAGGTGGACACAAGGGAAATTATGCCCATTAACTATTTGATTCCAGGTTCCGTATGGGTATGCTCTGCATCGGAATCCAACAAATCTGCCGGAATATGTTCATCAGGATACGCCGCAGCGCGCTGCATTAAGGACTTCTCGACACCTGAAGCCGACGAAGAATAGGTCTTATCCTATTCTTTGGCAGTGGACCCTCGGATATGCAGTGCGGTCTGCGGGCATGTCAAAGATTGCCGGGAAACGCCTGTGTAAAATTTCCTTTGGCCCCTTGCCAGTTTTTCGGATAATAGGTACATTAATGCCCGACGCATCTCGCTGTACAAAGGCGAGGTGCGTTCTTTTTTTATCTGAAATTCAGATTTGAGAGAACGCCTCTAAACATCAACCGGTCGCAATCTGTGACGTCACTTATTGTGACTACTTGGAGGCTATATGGCAAAATCTGAAGACCTTGTTAGGAACTTGGTTTCTCTTCCCCATGAATACGAGTGGCTAGACATTAAAGGTAACTGGTTCTCGAAAGATGAAATCGGAGAGTATATTTCTGCAATCTCCAACGGGGCGGCCCTATGTGGGCGTGAATACGGTTATGTCGTTTGGGGTGTAGACGATGCTTCGCATGAAATTATCGGTACAGCCGTTAATTTCGACAAAGACATTGATCACGAGCCCTATAAGCACTATCTGGCCCGTAACCTGAAACCGAGTGTCGCGTTTGAAGTCGAGGAAGTGCAGGTTGATGGAAAGCGAATTGTTCTGTTGAGTGTCCCTGCGGCAAAATCCGTTCCGACGAAATTTTCGTCTCAGGCTTTTATCCGGATTGGCTCCAGCAAAGAGAAACTTTCGAAATTCCCTGAATGGGAGATTCGTCTTTTGAATGTTCTTTCTAACGGCATTCCAACCATTGTCAATGCGGCGGCCCCTGATTATGCGCAGGAACTGACGTTCGAAAAGCTGTTCATGTATTATGGGGCGAAGGGAATCGAACTCCGAAAGGATACTTTCAAGAAATCGCTCAAGCTTTTGACTGTCGATGGCCGCTATAACATTATGGCGTTGCTTCTCTCGGATAAGAATGACATTCCGATTCGTGTCTCTGTTTTCAGCGGCCGGAGCAAGGCTGACACCTTGTTCTCGGTTAAGGAATACGGCAATTCCTGCATTCTGTACGCGATGGATAAGATTCTGGAATACGGAGACGCTATCAACATAATCCAGGCGGATGAACGCGGCCGCATTTCCGAGAGAAAGGATATTCCGCTTTTCGATTACGAGGCTTTTCACGAAGCCATTCTGAATGCGTTCATTCACAACAAATGGCTGGGTTTGAACGCCCCCATGATAAGCGTTTTTACGGATCGCATCGAGATTATTTCGCATGGCGGGTTGGCGCTTGAGCAGGATGTAGACGGCTTTTTCAACGGGATAAGCATCCCAGTCAACGAGGTCCTTGCTTCCATATTCCTTCAGCTTCGCCTTAGCGAACGATCGGGGCGTGGGGTACCCAAAATTGTCGGGGCGTATGGCCGAGAATCTATTCGAATTGAACGAAATTTTATTGTGGTGACGATTCCCTTTAACCGGATAAATGTGACGCCTTTTGAGCTGAATGAGGGGAAGGATGCAGAAAATCGGACTGTAAATCGGACTGTAAATCGGACTGTAAATCGGACTGTAAACCGGACTGTAAAATTATCAAAGAACCAAATGAATATCTTGGAAAAAATGTCTGAGAATTCCAATGTCACATTGGCGGAACTTTCCAAATTATTGGGATTAGGTCGTACAACAATTACTGATAATGTGTCAAAACTTCAAAAAATGGGAATTTTGAAACGTGTTGGTAGTGATAAAACCGGCTATTGGGAAGTAGTAAACCATGATGAAGTGTAAAAAGTAGCACTCCCAAGGTCACATGACCGGGAGAGTGCTTTTATTTGTGGTTAGTCAAGGCATTTTTCAAGCTCCATTCGAATGGTATCTTTATTGTAACCTTTGCCAATAAAGACAACTTGGTTTTCGCGATCGCCGTAGCGCGAATCCCAGTTTTCCCGGACTTCTGGATTTTCGGCAAGGTAGGCTTGCTTTTGGTCTTCGCGCAGGGCGTCTATCCAAAAAGATACTGGCATGACCGAGGAATTCCGGCCGGCCTGTTCGAACAGTTGAACGTCCCTGCTCGCGTCCGAGAACCAGATGTAACCTTTGGAACGGATCAGTTCCGAGGGGTAGCGGTTGTTGACGAAATCCATGAAGCGGGTCCTGTTGAACGGTTGCCTGGTCTCGAAAACGAAAGACGAAATTCCGTATTCGTCTACGCAGCTGTCGCGACGGCGTCCAGATTGCAGCAGGCTTGCAGTGGCTTTTTGTATGGCCGAAGACGATTCGATTTGGCTGTAGTTGAAGGGCTTGGTCGTCATGATTTTGTCGATATCGATGTCGCCGTTTACCGAATGGATAATCGGTGCCCGGGGCTGGAAATCCCGCACGATGGATTCGACTTCTTTGAGTTGGTCTTCGCTGAGCAAGTCGCACTTGTTCAAGACGATGAAATTGCAGAATTCAATTTGGTCTACAATCAGGGTGGAAATTTCTTCTTGCGAAAGATCGTATTGATCGGCGAGGACGTCCCGCTGTTCTTTTTTGTGCTTCAAGTCGCTGAGGAATTCGCGGTAGATGCGGTCGGCATCGACGACGGTCACGATGGATGTCAAGTAGACGTTCGTTTTGGGGTTGTCTTCTTCGTAGGCCAAGAAGCTTGCGCTGACGGCGCCGGGGTCACTGATGCCGGAGGCTTCGACGAATACGACTTCGATGGAATCCAGTTTCGAAATCTTTTCGACTTGTTCAATAAATTCGTCGCGGAGGGTGCAGCAAATGCAGCCGTTTTGCAGTTCGAACATCGGACATTCGGCCACGTTCGAGCCGTTCTTTTTCAGAATTTCGGCATCGACGTTGATGCTGCCCATGTCGTTGACGATAAGGGCGACTTTTCGTTTCTCTTGCTTGAGAATATTGTTCAAGAGGGTTGTTTTGCCGGAGCCCAAATATCCGGTAATGAGGATGACGGGTTTCTTGTTCTTTTTCATGGTTCTCCTTTGTGGTTTGATTTGTGTTACCATTCAATTTTTGCGAGTGCGCTAAAATTGCGGCCCTTTTCGGGCATCACCGATTTCAGGCGGGAAAGGTGATTGCGGACGTCGGCGTCTAGCAGGTTGTCGGCGCGGAAGACGAGACTGTAATGTGCGAGTGCGAGTTCCCAGCGGATTTCTGCTGATAGGCCGAAGGTGATGTAGCCGGGAGTACGCTCTTCGTATTTGTCTACTTTGTGCTGGGCGAGGGCGAAATCCGTGTAGATGGATGGTCGCACATGTTCCCAGAGGTAGGCGAATTCTCCGTGGAATTTGAGGGGCGGAATTTGTGGCATGTCACTCCACTTGTTTTTGGCATCGTTGCCGTTGCGGTATTGGCCACGCACGTAGCTTGCGCTAGCGGCTGCACGAAAACCTTGCTCCGCTGCCGTTTCGACAGAGGCGCTCCCGCCAAAAAGGAATGCCTCGTCTCCGCTGACTTGATAGATAGGGAGTAGC
>Ga0256407_10009895_pt1 | contig 13515 bp, 7 predicted proteins | sample RumenRJG_04DNA_FD_193489 | JGI IMG/M metagenome (GOLD analysis project Ga0256407, IMG submission 193489) | Bovine rumen microbial communities from Lethbridge, Alberta, Canada - RJG_04 | ecosystem: Host-associated > Mammals > Digestive system > Stomach > Rumen | place: Canada: Alberta | collected... | reverse complement strand
CAGGTACCGCAGCACGGCAGTCGGCGGCGGGCAAGGCGAGCGGTGAGGCCGCTGCGGCGGAGAAGACGGCGGCTGCGACGAAAGCTGCGGCTGTGGCGAAAGCTGCCGCGGCTGCCAAGGCTGCCGCCGCGGCACTCGGTCTCCCCGAGGGAACGGAGACCGTCCAGCTCGCGGCAGGTCTCATGCGCTTTGACTATCATGTCTGGCAGGACGATGGCTGGGTCACGGCGTATTTCCTCGATGTCGATCCCGCGGTCTACCGTCTCAAGGTCGCGCTGGGGGGCGGCAAGATTCCGGGGCTTGCGACGACGAGCGCCATCTCTGACAGCGTGAATGCCGTCGCGGCCATCAACGCCTCCTTTTTCAACTGGAACGGCGATCTCCTCGGCGTGACGAAAACGGACGGGACGCTCGTCGGCACGATGTATGTCCCGCGCAGCGCGATGGGCATCCTGCCGAATGGCCAGGCTTATTTCGGCACGGTGACGTACAACGGCTCCGTGACGATCGGCGGCGTCACGCAGTATGTGGGCGGCGTCGACGCGGAGCGCGGCACGGATAGCCTCGTCATCTACAACCGCTACTACGGGCCGCGCACGCGGACGAACGAATACGGACGGGAACTCACAGTGGTGAATGGCCGCGTGACCGCCATCGCTGCAGGGAACTCCGTCATTCCCGCGGATGGCTGTGTCATCTCGCTGCACGGCGCGGCGGCGGATATCTATTCCCAGGTACAGGTGGGCGATGCCGTAGCGATCCATGAGACGCTCGGCGCGCCTTGGGACAGGGCGACTGAGGTCGTGAGCGTCGGGCCGTGCCTCGTGAAGGACGGCGCCGTACGTGTGACGACGGCGGCGGAGCAGCTCGGGGAGATCGATCGTCACCGCGAGCCGCGCAGCGCGATTGCGACGACGACGCGCGGCACCTATCTGCTCGCCGTCGTGGACGGCAGGCAGCCGTCCTCGCATGGCTGCACGCTCACGGAGTGGGCGCAGCTCCTCAAGGCGTTCGGCGCGAAGGACGCGCTCAACCTCGACGGCGGCGGTTCCTCGGAACTCGTCGCGGGCGGCCAGGTGCTGAACTCCCCCTCAGACGGACGAGAGCGCGGCGTCGGCTCGGCCATCGTCGTGCTCCGCAAGTGAGCCGCGCAGGCGCTGGAAAAATAAATCTGCCGCGGGGAGCGGAGTATGCTATAATGAACAAGATTTGAGGACGGCTCCTCTCGGGCAGTCCTCGGTAACGGGATAGGCCGGATGCGGTTCGCCGCATCCGGTTTTCATGAAGGGCGCTTCTGATCATACGAGGTGTCCGCAATCGGATGGGGTGAATTTTTTGCATAAGTATATGAAGAAGGCAGCGGCTGCGGTGGCCGCTCTGCTCTGCGGGAGCCTGCCGCTCACGGCGCTCGCGATGCCTGCGACGTGGCAGACGGCGGAGATTACGCCCGGGATGGCGGGGACGGCGTATACGGTCGTCGACGCCACGCGGGAGATCCGCGATTTCCACGTGGACATCATCGGTACGCTGGATAACGGCAAGGGATCGGCGCCGATGATCATGGCGAAGGCGTCGGGGCCGGTCGTAGCGCAGGCAGGCGGCATCCTGCAGGGCATGAGCGGCAGCCCTGTCTATGTGGACGGCAAGCTCGTCGGCGCAGTGGCGGCAGGTCTCAAGGAAATGACGCCGTACACGTTCTTCATCACGCCCATCGAGGAAATGCTGCCGCTCTGGTCGATGCCGGACGTGAAAAACAAGACGCGCCTGCATACGTTCGACCTCAAGAAATACGCAGCGGACAAGGCGAAGCGACAGGCCGAGGAAGAGAAGAAGCAGAGGAAAACGGGCAAGACGGCCGCGGAGAAGGAAGACGCGCAGGACGAGCGCGAGGAGGCCGCCGAGGAGACGGCGGAGTCGGAGCGCGTGCATAACGAGGAGGCATTCGAGGATGTCATCGCAGCGGCGCTCGCTTCGCTGCCGGCCTCGCATACCGCGATCGCTGCCGACGCCGTCGCGCAGAACGCCGCGCAGCTAAAGGGCAGGGCCGCGCAGCCGGCACTCGTGCCGAAAGGGCAGATCTTCGCGGCGGGGTTCGATGCCGCGGGTATGAAGTTCCTCAGCAAGAGCCTCGGGCTCGGTGCAACGCAGCTCACGGCGGTCGGCGGTGCCTCGAATGCCGGCACGGACTATGACGCGAGTCTCGCGCCCGGGAGCGCGGTCGGCGTCGCCGTCGTCTGCGGTGATTTCACGGTCGGCGCGACGGGCACGGTGACGGCCGTGGATGGCAACAAGGTTCTCGCGTTCGGCCATCCGTTCCTGCACAAGGGCAACGTGAACTATTTCATGACGGACGCCACGGTCGTCGGCACGATCGCGGGACAGAGCAACGGCATGAAGATTGCCAATGTCGGCAACATCATCGGCCGCATCAACCAGGACCGCGAGACGGGTGTCGCCGGCCTCCTCGGCGAGTTCCCGTCCGTCGTTCCCGTGAAGATCCACGTCAAGGATGCTTCGCTCGGGCGCGATGATACTTATGGCGCGCGCATCGCCTACGACGAGGACTATCTCGCGCAGCTCTCCGCGGGGCTTGCCTACGCAGCGATGAGCAAGACGAGCGACTTGCTCGGCGAGAGCACGGCGCAGCTCTCGTTCACGGTGCGGACGAACGCGGCGCCGGATGGAAAGTTCGTGCGCAAGAATATGTTCTACAATACGACGGATGTCGGGCAGATTGCCGTGGGCGAGCTCATGCAGGCCATGGGCATCATCTGTGCGGACGCGGACAAGGAAGCGGACATCATCGATGTGCAGGTCGATGTCGACGTGGAAGCGGGCCGCAAGACGGCGACCATCGTCTCCGCTGTCCCTGACAAGACGACGGTGCGGCCGGGCGAGACCGTGCAGATCAAGACGACGATCAAGCCGTACCGCAAGGACAAGGAAACGCTGCTCATCCCCTATACCGTGCCGGAGAATCAGCCGGACGGCACGCTGAACCTCGATGTGCGCGGCGGCGGCATGATCCCCGTGACGCCGCTCATGCTGCTCCAGCAGACGACGGGCATCGCCGTCCAGTCTGAAACGGACAAGGCGCAGACGACGGCGGACAAGCTCAAGGCGCTCGCGGAGACGGGCCGGAACAATGAGATCATCATCGCGCCCGGCGCAGCCCCCCAGCCGCTCTCGGAAAAGGAACAGAAAAAGATCCTGCGTGAGGCGGCAAAGGCGGCGAAGCGCGCCGCTGCGGCAGCGAAGGCAGCGCCGCGCAAGGTGGATTTCCTGCAGAAGCCAGAGGAAAAGACGGCGGGCCAGACGAAGTTCGAGACAGGCTATATCATCGACAACGTCGCCCATGCGGTGCTCAAGGTCGATCATACGGCGAAGGCCTGACGGCTGGCGCTCCGGCAGCCGCGGCAGACGGCGCAAACGCGCCTGCCTGCGGCCGCACGGGAAATCTGCGGCATCTCGCGAGTGCCCCTTGCCATCCAGAGGGGTTGATGATAATATAAGAAAAGATTGCTTCGATTTTCTAGGGGGAACGACTGCTTAAATGGAAAAGTTGATTATACATGGCGGACGGCGGCTCGAGGGACGCGTCAAGATCAGCGGCGCGAAGAATGCCGTCCTGCCCATCATCGCGGCGACCTTGCTCGGCCAGGACGCGCCGAGCCTGCTCGATGAGGTGCCGGCACTCGAGGACGTGGCGACGATCACGGAGGTGCTCAGGAAGCTCGGCGTCCAGGCGGAGTTCGACGCCGCGCGCCATCAGCTCCATGTCGATGCCTCGACCATCGGCAGCTGCGAGGCACCGTATGACCTCGTGCGGAAGATGCGCGCCTCGTTCCTCATCATGGGGCCGCTGCTCGCCCGCTGCGGCAAGGCGAAAATCTCGCTGCCGGGCGGCTGCGCCATCGGCACGCGTCCCATCGATCTGCATCTCAAGGGCTTCGAGATGCTCGGCGCGCACATCGAGATCGGTCACGGCTTCATCGAGGCGACGGCGCCGGAGGGACTCAAGGGCACGAAGATCTATCTCGATTTCCCGAGCGTCGGCGCGACGGAGAACATCATCATGGCGGCCTCGATGGCCGAGGGGCAGACCATCCTCGAGAACCCCGCGCAGGAGCCGGAGATCGTCGACCTCGCGAACTACCTCAACGTCATGGGGGCGAAGATCCGCGGCGCGGGCACGAACGTCATTAAGATCGACGGCGCGAGGAAGCTCGTCGGCCGCGACTACACCATCATTCCCGACCGCATCGAGGCGGGGACGTACATGGTCGCGGCGGCGATGACGCGGGGCGACATCTACGTCGAGAACGCCATCAGCGAGCACCTCAAGCCCGTCATCGCCAAGCTCAAGGAAGCGGGCGTCGATATCGAGGAGGATGTGAGCGGCATCCGTGTGCGCTGCACGAAAAAGACGAAGGCCGTTGACATCAAGACGATGCCGTACCCGGGTTTCCCAACGGATATGCAGGCGCAGTTCATGGCGATGCTCGCTGTCTCGGAGGGGACGGGATTCGTGACGGAGACGGTCTTTGAGAACCGTTTCATGCACGTCGACGAGCTCAAGCGCATGGGCGCGAACATCCGCATCGACGGGCGCACCTCTGTCGTCGAGGGCGTCGAAAAGCTCACGGGCTGCCAGGTCAAGGCGACCGACCTGCGCGCGGGCGCGGCTATGGTGCTCGCGGGGCTCGTCGCGGAGGGCGAGACGCAGGTCGGCTACATTCATCATATCGACCGCGGCTACGACAACCTCGTCGGCAAGCTCGTCGGTCTCGGCGCGGCCATCGAGCGCGTGGACCGCTGAGGAAAAGCCTTGCCCGCATCGCGCGGGGAAGGCTTTTTGTGTAAAATGTGTAAAAAATGGTTGTAAGGCGGGCGTATATGCTCGCGGGCGGGGCAAAGAGGAGAGAAAGTCTATGAGCATCATCGAAACACCGGTGCAGCTGAAGCATCTGACGCTGAAAAACCGCGTCGTCCGCTCAGCCGTCCACAGCTTCCTCGCGGACGAAGAGGGCAGGATGACAGAGGCGGAGTACGCGATGTACGCCGAGCTCGCACAGGGCGGCGTCGGCACCATCATCACGGGGCATTGCTGCGTCGATCCGCGCGGGCGCGCGAACGCCACGCAGGTGAATATTTACGATGATGCCGATGCGGCGCAGTTCCGTCGCGCAGTCAAGACCGCCCACGCGGCGGGGGCGGTGCTCATCCCGCAGATCTCTCACGCGGGCCCGCGCGCCATCGGTCATGACGATCTCGCGGACGTTGTCGCGCGCCCGCTCAAGAAGGGCCGCGAGGCCCGCGCGCTCACGCGCGAGGAGATCGGGGAGATCGAGCAGCATTTCATCGCGGCCGCTGTGCGGCTCAAGGCGGCCGGTTGCGACGGCGTCCAGCTCCATGCCGCGCACTCCTACCTGCTCTCTCGCTTCCTCGATCCGACGTTCAACCAGCGCACGGATGACTACGGCGGCAGCCAGGAGAACCGCTTCCGCATCGTGCGCGAGATCATCGAGGGCATCCAGGCGGCCTGCGGCGCCGCGTTCCCCATCCTCGTCAAGATCAACCTCGATACGAAGCACGAGGATCACGAGGGATACCATGCGGCGATGCTCTACATGCTGCGGGAGTTCCAGCGCCTCGGCGTCGAGCTCGTCGAACTCTCGGGCGTCGATTTCATCAACCAGCCGCGGGACGCGACGCTCTACTATCTCGAGGAGGGTGCGCGGCTCAAGGCAGCGGTGCCGGGGCAGGCGATGAGCCTCGTCGGCGGCGTGCGCTCGCTTGCGGACATGGAGCGCGTGCTCGCCGCGGGCTTTGAGCTCGTCTCGCTCGGCCGCGCGCTCATCGCCGAGCCGGATTTCCTCCGCAAAGAACTCGCGGGCGGCGCGCCCTCGATCTGTGTTTCCTGCTGCCGCTGCTTCGTGCTGCCGGAGATGCATCCTGGCTACCGCTGCGTCTGGCCGTGGAAAGAGGCGCGTGCAAAGGCGCGTGCGCAGAAAGCGGCGGCGCAAGACGCGTAAGGGTGCGGATGTTTCCCGCACGGCATACTGCATTGACAAAGCTCATTCCCCTGATGCTACACCAGAGTGTACGTCATCAGGGGATTTTTATATTATGTAAAAATACAGATAGTATGTCGCATTTTGACGCGTTCGTAGCGCGTTTAGGGGGTATTTCCTTTAGGAACCACTGATTAATTCGGCACTCCGTCTTCACGCGTCTGCGTTGTCCTCCCGTCGTCGACAAATCCTCAGCACAAAACGCGATGGAGCGTTTTGCCGCTACGCCTCCGGTTTGTCTCCTAGGGAGATACAGCGCATCCGCGTAAATCCGGAGCACCTCATTTAATCCGCGGTTCCTTTACAGAAGCGGCGCGAATTGAAATCAGCGGAAAAATATGATTTACATGTTGACACATATATAGGGCAGGGATATAATATCAGGTACACAATATCCACGGAGGAGGAACACCTCCTGGAGATTGCGTGTGATTGCACTCATAGATAGGGAAGGAAGGAAGTATCATGTCAGGCTTGATGCTGATCGGTATCGCGCTCGTGTGGTTCGCGGGGGCGTACCTGCTTTACGGGCGCTGGCTCGCGCGGACCTGGGGGATTGATCCGCATGCGAAGACGCCGGCGGTCCGCAAGAACGACGGCGAGGACTACGCGCCCGCGTCGCGGTTCACGGTGTTCGCGCACCAGTTCTCGTCCATCACGGGCGCGGGTCCTGTGACGGGCCCGATCATCGCGGCGATGTTCGGCTGGGCGCCGGCGCTGCTCTGGATCCTCATCGGCGGTGCCTTTTTCGGCTGCGTGCAGGATTTCACGGCGCTCTACGCCTCAGTCAAGAGCGAGGGCAAGTCGATGGGCATGCTCATCGAGCAGTACGTCGGTGAGACGGGCCGCCGCCTGTTCCTGCTCTTCTGCTGGCTTTTCACGCTGCTCGTCATCGCGGCGTTCGCCGACATCATCGCCAAGACGTTCAACGGCTTCGCGGCGGGCGGCACGCTCAACACGCCGGGCGCGCAGGCCGCGACGATCTCGATGCTCTACATCGTCGTCGCGATGGCGTTCGGCGTCTTCATCAGCAAGGTGCAGCCCTCCGGCGCGCTGAAGTTCCTCGTGGCGGTTGTGCTCGTCGCGGGCATGTTCGCCGTCGGCATGCAGTTCCCGCTCTACTTCGATGTGACGACGTGGCGCTACATCGTCTTCGGCTATTGCTTCATCGCGGCGGTTCTGCCGATGTGGCTGCTCATGGAGCCGCGCGACTACCTCAGCTCGTTCCTGCTCCTCGGCATGGTGGCCGGCGGCGTCATCGGCGTGCTCGCGGCGAATCCGTCCGTCAACATGCCGGCGTTCGTCGGCTTCGAGGTGAACGGCAAGCCGCTCTTCCCGATCCTCTTCATCACGATTGCCTGCGGCGCGGTCTCCGGCTTCCACAGCCTCGTCTCGTCCGGCACGTCCTCCAAGGCCATCGCGAACGAGCGCGACATGCTGCCCGTCGGCTACGGCGCCATGCTCTGCGAGTGCCTGCTCGGCGTCGTAGCGCTCGTCATCGCCTGCGCGGCCGCGCAGAACGGCGTCATGGCGAAGGGTACGCCGTTCCAGATCTTCGCGGGCGGCATCAGCACCTTTTTCACGCAGATCTTCGGGTTCCCGGCAGGCTTTTCCGCCTGCTTCATCACGATGTGCGTCTCGGCGCTCGGCATGACGACGATCGACTCCGTCGCACGCATCGGCCGCATGTCCCTGCAGGAGATGCTCAAGCCCTCGGCGGGGGAGCAGACGAGCGCCGCGACGCGCTTCCTCATGGACAAATACGTCTCGACCATCCTCACGCTCGTACTCGCCTACGGGCTCTGCCTCGCTGGCTATATGAACATCTGGCCGCTCTTCGGCGCGGCGAACCAGCTGCTCTCCGCGCTCGTGCTCATCGCGCTTGCCGTGTTCCTCAAAGTCACAGGGCGCAAGGGCTGGATGCTCTACGTGCCGATGGTCTTCATGTTCTGCGTCACGATGACGGCGCTCGTCATGAGCGTCTACGGCATTGTCGCGAAGCTCATGGCCGGCAGCTTCGTCATCGGCGTCGACGGCCTCCAGCTCGTCCTTGCGCTTGCACTCATGACGCTCGCCGTGCTCGTCGTCAAGCACTGCGGCAGGGAGCTCGTGACCGGCAAGGCCGAGGGCGTCCCTGCGACGGAGGAATGATGCTGCTTGCCGTTCGGCGTAGAAAAACCTTTACACGCGTGCCTCGCCGTGCTATAATATAACTCGTTCTGATACACGAGAACACGGAGAGGTGTCCGAGTGGTCGAAGGTGCTTGACTCGAAATCAAGTGTGGTGAATAGCCACCGTGGGTTCGAATCCCACCCTCTCTGCCATGGAAAATCAATCCCCTGCAGGTAGCTGCGGGGGATTTTTCATGTCCGGGGCACAGCGACTGCATGCGGACTTGCGCGGCGGTCTGCGCGCCGCGCCCTCTTGATTTTTCTGATTGAAACGGCGATAATATCAAGTATGTGAGATGGTTCGCAGCCTGCCATGCGCGGCGGCTTGCGGCGGGATGGTTTCTATTCTATGGGAGGTTTTCGGATGAGAAAGGTGTGCCTGTTGCTCTTGACGATGCTCGCGCTGCTCGGGATGTCCCTTTCTGCGGAGGCGTCGCCGTTCGGCGAGCGCGTGGAGGGACTGACGGAGATCACAGGCGTGCGCGTGAGCAGCTCGCAGGACAAGACGCGCATCGTCGTCGATGCCAAGGCGCCTGTCACATACCGGACGATGGTACTCAAGGATCCGGGCCGCGTCGTCGTTGATATCAAGGATGCCTGGCTCTCCCCGCAGGCAAAGCGGGAGCTTGCCGTGAGCGGCCCGTTCGTGTCGCGGGTGCGCGTGGCGCAGTTCGATCAGCGGACGGTGCGCGTGGTCGTGGAGACGACGGTCGGCAAGGACAATTACAAGATATTCCCGCTCACGGGCGGCCCGGTTCCCGGGCGCGTGGTGCTCGATTTCGGCCGGGTGGGGCCGGATAGCGCCGGCGCGACGATCGCGCTGCCGGATGTCAAGGCGCCGACCAAGCCAGCCGCGCCGCAGACGAAACCGACGAAGCCGCAGACGAAGCCGCAGACGCCGCAGACGAAGCCTCAGGCACCGCAGACGAAGCCTGTCGAGACAAAGCCAGCCGAGACGAAGCCGGTCGAGACGAAACCGGAGGAGCAGCAGACGCCGCAGGACGCAGAGCAGGCGGCGCAGGAAACGGCTGCCGATACGCCGGGCGAGCAGCCAGCGACGGAAAGCAGCACGGATGCTGGTATCGCCGCCATCACAGGCCTCGCCGGCCATTCCATCACGATCGACGCGGGACACGGCGGCAATGACTCCGGGGCCATCGGCCCGACGGGCGTGACGGAGAAGAGCGTGACGCTGCGCGTGGCGCTCGCGCTGCAGAAAATCCTCACGTCGGAGGGCGCGACCGTCTATATGACGCGCACGACGGATACGGAGGTCTCTCCCAAGGGCGCGGCCGCTTCCGATATCGAGGAGCTGCAGGCGCGCTGCGATGTGGCGAATCAGCATGATTCCGATATCTTTATTTCCATTCACATGGATTCCTTTACGAATGGCGCGGCCAAGGGGACGACGGGCTACTACTACGCTCTCGGCTCAAAGAAATCGCGCGACCTCGCGGACAAGGTGCGCGCAGGCGTCATCGACCAGATCGGCACGCCGAGCCGCGGTACGCAGAGCTGCAATTTCTATGTCGTGAAGCATACGGATATGCCGGCGACGCTCGTCGAGGTGGCGTTCATCTCCAATCCGACGGAGGAGAAGCTCATGAACAGCGAGGATGGCGTGCAGAAGGCGGCACAGGGCATCGCGGACGGCATCGCGGATTTCTTCGGCTGAGAGGCACGAGTCGCCCGCTGTGTGCGGGCGTGACCATTAGGAAAGAAAGGATGAATGCAGCAGATATGGCAAAGGAAAAGCAAGAGGGCCTGACTGGCGGCGACCTGGAGCAGATGGCGCAGGCGAATATGGAGGAGCGCCACAAGCGCCTCTACCGCAGGAAACTGCCGGAGCAGCGCACGCTCCGGGCGACGCTCGCGGAGATGACGAAGGCGGAGCTCGACGATGTCCGTTACAACCTCGGTCTCAAGGGCGCGAGCTCGCTCAAGAAAGCGGCGCTCGTCGAGAGCCTGGCGGCGGAGGTTCCCCGCTTTGCCGAGCGCTGGCTGACGACCGTGCTTGATGAGGAGTACGGCCTCTTCCAGCATCTGCTGGAGCGGGGCGGCTGCTCGGCGGAGCTGCGCGACGACGACCTGCGGCTCGACTATCTGCGCGGCATCGGGATGATCTCCTGCGGCGTGGGAGAGGACGGCAAGCTCGCCTGGTTCCTGCCCGAGGAGATCGAGCAGAAACTGCGCGCCATGGATGCGGGCACCTACCGCAGCATGGCGGAGCTCAATACGGAGACGGCGCGCCTGGCGACGGGCCTGCTCTTCTACTACGGCTATCTGAACTACGACCAGCTGCACACGATGACGCTCGCCTATCTCGAGCCCGCGCAGAGGGAGGAGCTGCCCTTCCTCGATTTCGTCGGCGTGATGCTCAACGCGTCGTGCTGGCAGGATGCGCTCATCGCGCTGCCGCACGGCCTGAAATACTACACGCTGCTCGATGAAGAACATCTGATTGATGAGCAGATGAAGCGCAGCAGCATCGACTATGCCAAGCTCAGCTACAGCCAGGTCTATGACGCGGGCGCGCCGGACTACATCGCGGCGACGCCTGAATATAAGGCGCTTGCGCAGTACATGATGCAGAAGGGCGGCCTCGATGTGCTGAAAGCGGCGGACGTCGTCGGCGAGATCTACATCATGTTGCAGAACGGCGAGCGGATCGACATGGTGCGCGAATTCCTCACCGAACTTGGCTACCTCGAAGGGGCTGCGCTCAAAGACGCGCTGCTGCTCGTGGGTGCTTACAACAACGCGACGCGGCTCTGGCCGCTCAAGGGGCATACGCCGGACAGCCTCGTGCAGCCGGCCGGCCAGGGCAAGCTCGTTTCCTTCGCGGAGGCGCAGGCGCGCAAGGCGAAGGTCGGACGCAACGATCCGTGCCCATGCGGCAGTGGCAAGAAATACAAGAACTGCTGCCTGCGCAAGGACGAAGACTGAAGCAGCACGCGGTGCCTGAGGGTGCCGCGTTTTTTGCGCGCCGCAGTGGGGAGGCATATAGGAACCGCTGATTAAATGAAGTGCTCCGGATTTACGTGGATGCGCTGTACTCTTCGGAGACAAACCGCAGGCGTAGCCGAAGCTACGCTGAGGATTTGTTGACGACGAGAGGACAGTGCAGACGCGTGAAGACGGAGTGCTGAATGAATCAGTGGTTCCTATAAGCCATAACATCACAGCAATTCGCAGCGAAAAGCAGGAATCTGCTCTTTTGCCGCGAATAAAGAAAGGAGATAGGGGAACCGCTGAATGCATCAGCAACTCACAAAAGGAGCGGGAGAGCGAAAAGTGGGAGAGAAATTTCTTGTGAGGTGGATGAAATGAAAGAGAAAATCATCGGATGCTCTGCGGCAGGCTCTGCTATCGGCGCGGGGATCGGCGCCGCGCTTTCCGGCAGCATCGGCGTGCCGGGGAGCGTTTTCGGTGCTGCCGTGATCGCGGGGGCGTTCGCGGCGGCCGCCGCTGCCGCGTGCCGGGGCCGCCGGGAGGAGACGTTGCCAGCACCCCCTCCCGCGGCTGAGGCGCCGGTGAAGGCGGACCGGCAGGCGCTCCCCGCGGCGCGCATGCAGCGAGCGGACGTCGATTTCCTCAGCATCGCGGAGGAGATGGCATTTGCCTCACAGCAGCTCATCTGGGGCATCGACCAGTACCGCGCGGTCATCGCACAGGTCGAGAAGCTCGCGGCGGGTATCAGCGAGGAGAGCGAGACGAACGCGAGCAACCTCGAGGAGGCTTCCGCCGGCGTGGAGGAGATTGCGGCCTCAGCGAGCAAGATCTCCGACGTTGCGACCTCGAGTCTCGCGGAGTGCAAGAGCTCGACGGAGATCGCGGGCCGCTGCCAGCAGGTCATCGCGCAGGTCAGCCAGGACATCCAGACGGTCGCGGGCTCCGTGCAGCAGGGCGTCGAGGAGATCGACGAGCTCAATGCGGCCTCGGAGAAGATCCAGGCGTTCGTCGGTAAGATCCGCGGCATCGCCGCGCAGACGAACCTGCTCGCACTCAACGCCTCCATCGAGGCGGCGCGCGCGGGGGAGCACGGGCGCGGTTTCGCCGTCGTCGCGGGCGAGGTCGGCAAGCTCGCGAACGAGAGTGACGAGACGACGCAGGAGATCGAGGAGATCGTTCGGGAGATCACGACGAAGACGGCGACCGTCACAGAGAGGATGCGCGCGGGCAGCGAGCAGCTCGGCGCTGTCGAGGGGCAGGCGCAGGATTCCGCCGCCGCGATGCAGGGGCTCTCGCGTAACGTCAGCCATCTCGAGCAGATCGTGGACGAGCTCACGCAGATGTCGGACAGCCAGCGCGAGACGACGGATCAGATGGCGCGCGTCGTCGAGCACGTCGGTCAGGCGACCGTCTCCATCGCGGGCAATACGCAGGAGGCGACGTCGAGCATCCAGGGGCAGCGCCGGAACCTCGAGGAGATCCACGGCTACGCGAAGTCTCTGCTGCACGTGGCGGACGAGGTGCAGCGCGCGGCCATGCAGTTCAAACAGCCGGATGAGATCGTCTTCGCGGTCAATCCGTTCACGGCGCCGGAGACCATCAAGAAAACTTACGTCCCCATCCTCAAGGATGTCGCCGCGCGCGCGGGGAAGAAGGCGCGCACGATCATCGTCGCGGACTACGAGGCGCTCGGCGAGGCGCTTAAAAATGGCCTCGCGGATGTCGGCTGGTTCTCGCCGTTCGCCTACGTCTCGGCGGCGGAGCAGGCGAAGCTCCAACCGCTCGTGACGCCGGAGGTCAACCATCAGACGAGCTACACGGGCTACATCGTCACGAAAAAGGGCAGCGGCCTCGCCGCGCTCGACGATCTCGCGGGCAAGAAGTTCGGCTTCGTCGACGAGAAGTCCGCGTCCGGCTACGTCTACCCGAAGGCCGCGCTCGTCGAGGCGGGCAAGGATCCGGCGCATTTCTTCGGTTCGACGGTCTTCCTCGGCAGTCACAACAATGTCATCAAGGCCGTCGAGGCGGGCGCTGTCGACGGCGGCGCGACCTACTCGACGGCGTTCGCCGCGGCGCACGCGGACGCACAGCTCGACATCATCTTCCGCACGCCGCCGATTCCGACGGATGTCATCGCGGCGGCGCCGGGGATGGACGCCGCATTGGTCCGCCGCCTGCGCGAGGAGTTCGAGCGCACGAAGGACACGGACGCGGCCTGCGCAGGCGCTATGCGCGAGGCGAAGATCAACGGTTTCGTGGAGACGCGGGACGCGGCCTACGATGTCGTCCGCAAGGCAGCCGCCGTGCGGTGAGACGG
>Ga0256407_10009894_pt1 | contig 13516 bp, 2 predicted proteins | sample RumenRJG_04DNA_FD_193489 | JGI IMG/M metagenome (GOLD analysis project Ga0256407, IMG submission 193489) | Bovine rumen microbial communities from Lethbridge, Alberta, Canada - RJG_04 | ecosystem: Host-associated > Mammals > Digestive system > Stomach > Rumen | place: Canada: Alberta | collected... | reverse complement strand
ACCCATTTAATATCATATGATTAAAATAAAGTAAAAAATATTAAAATTTATATTATATTATTATAAAATAATATTATTATTAATTAAATATTTTTTTTAGATAAACGAAGACCACCCAATCCACATTCTTCCTAATAAATTAGGATCAGTCGCCGTTTCATTTAATAAATCGACTTGGATATCAGTTTCAACTTTTCTTTGTTCTTTATATTTAAATCTCAAACTCGAAATTGATCCATTGATTATATTACTTATAACTTCTTTACTTCGTTCATGAATTTTTTCAGATTCATTCATTTCATTTTTTAATATGAATAATGGATTTATCCCACTAAGTTTATTTTTCACTGTGTTATATTTTAACATCGGCACCCATTTATTTTTATTTTCTTCGAAATAATTTTCTAAATTATTATTATTCGTTGTATTATTTATATTTTGATTTTTTTGCATCCATTCTAAAAGCGGTTCTTTAACGAAAACTTCACAGTAATCTAAAATGTAATCCTTGCCGAATTTATACGCTGATAAAACATCAATCATTGTTTGTCTAATAATTCCTTTAATACCGAAGGGGGATAATACATTAGTTAATTGTCTGGTTAATCTATACGGAACTAATTCTGGTATTAATTGATTAAGTCCTTGACCAAAAGCAACACCGAAATCAATCGAGACTATCTCTGAATTATTCACGTTTATTAAAAAGTTATCTAAATGTCTATCCCCAATCCCTAAAATATAACCTGAAATACAAATTGCTGAATAATTGCGTATGAAGTTAATTCTTTGAGCTAATATTTCTTCTGGGGTTAATAAGTAGTGCATTAATGATCTTTGTAATACATAACTTGGCATCATGTTTTCGATTTTTCTGAAACTTTTAATAATTTCCTCATCATTTTGGATTAATAACGCCGCGAAACTTTTTTGTAAAATGTTCGATATTTTCGGGAAACGATTATTATACCATTCCATTCTGGCTAAATATTGTGGGGATTTTTGCAATTCCCAAACCTTTTTTTCTGGAGGTTTTTCTAACGAATCAATATTTAATGTACTGGTATATGAAGATGTGTTATATTCATCGATTAAATTTTCCATGGAGTATTTTATTATTTTGTATAAGGATTGAGTATCGGATACCCACTCAATAATTCCGAGTTTTTGAGTTATGGGAACGACAACGAACGTATTGAGTTTTAATTTCTTTTTTGTACAATTTGAGTCTTTGATTAATATTTCATTCATGACTTTAAATACTTCTTGAATTCTTTGATCTAAACGCAAATCTTCACAACCTTTAACTAAATAACTATATGATTTTTCATTGTTACCGAAAATTTTTATTTTTTTGGGCTTTCGAATTGAGGAAAGAACTAATAAATGTTGATCGAATGAATTTATCTTTACACTATCATTAGAATAATTATTTAAATTGTTATTATTATTACTCAATGGTAATATGATATATTTTTTCGGATCACTGAAGTCATTACATTCATATTGACTCAGCCATTCTGAATATGTGGATAATTTTTCGATCCCCTCCTTCAAAATCTCGTCACTTTTTGTCAAACTTGAATTAAGTTGGGAAATTAAATTAAAAAATAATTTTTGTTTGTCGGGCCCCTCCACCGAATTATTCATTAAAATTTCTTTAATATTAACCAAATCCAATGAGTTATTTATTAACATTTTATAATTTTCCGAAAATTTTCGATTATATGTTCCCAATTTATTTTCAATGAATTTTTTATTAGGAACAATTACATCATAAATTAATTCATTTATAATTTCCTTAATTATATTCATTTCTTGATTAATTATTTCAGCGTTTGAATTAACAGCGTTTTTATGATTCAAAATAATTTGGGAAATTTGATTAAGCCAGAATTTAACACGATGTTCAGGATTAGTTAAAGAGTCTAAGGCTTCCACGAGTGCATTTAATGAATTATAATCGGAATAAAATTTCGATATATAATTGAATAAATCAGTGTTGGTATTATCTTCTTCTTTTAATATATTATCTTCATTAATATCATTAATTAATGAAGAAACTTTATTAAATATATAGGAATATTTTTCCTGTGTAGTAAAAGTATAAAATAGCGTTTGGGGTTGCTTTTTTAAAATTTGTTGAATTATGGGGAATAATAAATTTGACATTGTGTGACTGTTTATATAAGACATGATTTGTGATTGCCAACATAAATAATACGAAATATCAATATACGCAGAGTATTTATTAAACACGGATTCTAATTCTGTAATATTTCGGGATAATAATTCCAATAATTTAGGAATTATTTTAATCAATTTTTTATCTTCATAGCTTAATCCTTTTAATGTCGATTCCATATATGTCTGACAAATGTTATTATAAAATACTAAAACATTTTCCTTTGTTAATAATAAAGGATCGTTTTCTTCATTGTCTTGGAAATGACGTATGATTTTATCGCAATAAAAAATCATCGGCCTTAAAATTTTTAAATATATAGAAATATCCTCTTTTTCATTTATATTTTTTTGAATTTCAGTGAAGTAATCTTTGGCAGTTTTAAACGAGGTGGATAATTCATTAATTGTTTGTTCGGATAAATTCATATTAATATTGTCGTTATTTTCGGACAAATTCGGTCCTAATTTTAAAAATGAAATATCCAATAATAATTTTAATTTCAAATTGTTCAATTTATTTTTGATATTTTTATTATTATAATCATCGACTTTATTCATCTGTCCATGTAATACTTTCATAAAGTCATTAAATTTTTTATTCCATGATTTATTATCATTCAATATTGAGATATTATTATCTATTTCATAATGGATCATTTTATACTTATTTTTCATAAAGGGGTATCCGATGAAGCTATCTTCATAATTCGAATTTTTTTTTCTTTCAGTTAAAGCATTTCTGAAAACTCTATCGGCAAAATCGAGCATTTTCTTTTTGTATAAATTGATACCAATTTCGGCTTTTTCCTTGATTGGGAAACAACGCAAGACTTGATTCGATGAAATTATTTGTTCATAATTCGATATATGTGAATTCATTATATTCAACATGACTTCCCGAGATTTATAGATCTTTTCATAAGAGGAAGGTTCGTCATATAAATAATTGGGCCAACGTTGACTCCAACGATGGAATAAAGATTTCAAATTATTACAACCTTGTTCACTAAAAATAAATTCGTGATTTACATTTGGACTTAGATTGGGGTTCGTCGCACTTGTGCCTCTGATGAAATTGAGGAATTCGTCGAGTTCATATATCATTTGGATTTTCTTAATAAGTTCGTGTTTTAAATCCGTGTTGGAATATTCCCCTAAAGAGGACCAATTTTCGTACAAATTTGATTTCGATTTTTGATAGTATAAATATGCCTTGTCGAAATCTTTTTTTTTGGCATGATGTAATGAGATATAATAAGAATAATTATTTAAGGATATTTCATCAAGGGTTGATAATATATCTTCCAATTGTTTATTATTAGCTAAACTCTCTTCTTCGTTAATATTAAATATATTACTCTGAATTAATTCTTCAGTTCTTATTTCATTCTGAGTTTCCTTTTTTTCTTTTTCGATATTCATACTATTAATATCATTATTTTCTTCCTTATTAGTAAGGTATTTATTAATTTGACTCCACTGACCTAAATCAGCACATGAAGTCAAAGCGAAATCTTCAATGACTTCTTTTAATGAATTGTCTTTGAATATGTTTTTATTATATTTAGCCTTCATTGCTTCGATGCTTTCGATGTTGTCATTTTTACCTAATTTTTCTGGAAGCATATCAAAAGTGGCTTGAAGTAAGGTTGTTCGTTCTAAATTATACTTGACTGATTCATTCGAGTGAGTTAATAAATCGCTCAAATGTGATAAGAAATTATTTCCTTCTTTGATAAAAATATCAGATTTTAAACTGAAATTTTGAATGAGACCAATTTGACTGTCTTTAATTTTCAACTTTGAATAAAACTGTAATAAATAAACCCATATGGTTTTCGACCTTCTATTCATCTTTATATCATTTTTGGCTATATTGTTTCCTTGACTTATTAAATTCAGCTCTTCATCTGAGTCATCTTTTTTTACTATCTTTTTCCTCATATTTTTCTTTTTATCTTCTTCATCGTCATATCCTCCCAATTTCATATTTTCTATACATGTTTCAAATATTAATATACTACTATGATAATTTTTGGACACGAGACCACTTAATTTAATCGCTTCTAAATTGGGAATATATTCATTATTTATTTTCATGAAAGTTATTATTAAACGATGTATACTACTTATGGTTAAATAATTTTTTATTATATTTTTCTTTAAGATGTCTTCGATAACATTTTCTAATTCTTTATTTTTATTTTGATATATGGCTTCCTTATATATTGAGATAATTATTTCCAAAATCAATTCGCATGATATTTCACTATTATTATTACACACGGCCATTAAAGGGTCTAATATATCTCTATTTCTTATTTGGATATCGGGTAAATCCCCCTCCCGATATCTTCGTAATAATTTAATTTGATGTTTTTGATTATTTTGTTGACGGTTAATCCATTTATACATTAACGCTTCTCTTTTATTTTTTTCTTTATTCTTTTTCCCTTCATTATTCGCATTTTTGCTCACCCCCTCTGGGACAAACCTGATTAAATTAGACTGACTTTCTTCCACGGGGTTATATGATATATCATTCTCGGTCAAAAGATTTCCTAATTTTCCTTCTTTTTTTCGGGAAACAGGGTAGGGGACTTTAAAGGCTTCACCGTGGGTGAAGCCGAAATTGACATTTTTATTTGATTTTTCATTCATCGAAGGATAATTCACTGTGGTATTTATTAAAGAAGAATACTGGGATAAATTCACTTCACGTTGACTTAATTGAATTGATTTACCTGATGGCATATTATTATTTTTTGGTTTTATTTTATTATTGTTATTGTTATTTTCATATATGATACTTTCTTCTTTTTCTTCGGTGATGATGTCCATACCCATATTGGGGTCTAAATCTATTCCATTTTGCATTGTTTGGGAATTGGTTAATTGATTCGTGAATAATAAATCATTAATTGAATTATTCAATAATTGATTTAAAGTATTAGCTAAATTAGCATTGGTATTACCATTAATTGTAGCTTGAATTAAACCATTTACTTGACTACTGTTATATCCTTCAATAGAAGCTTTGACTAAAGTTTCATAAGTTTCATCCATGGTATTTCGTTGCATCACACTCGGTGCAATGGGTTGGGAACGGTTTAAATAATATCCGGTGGTGTTGATATTTAAATCGCGATAAACGCAATCTTCCAAAGGTTTTTCATATATTAATAAATAATAATCAGCACTTGAATATGATAAAACTAATATCGATTTACTTATTATTTGAATAAGGTCACCTTCTTTTTGAATTGTTTCGTCACTTAAATTTCGTAAAAGATAAATTAATCTATCAACGGGATTGTTCGGAATTTTATTGTCATTTCCGTTGTTGAAAAATTCGATGAAAATCTGGGATAATTCCTTGTTATTTTCATAATTGAAATTTATTATGATTTTATTTAGAATAAATGTCGCAAAATCTTTGTCGAATTGGGACGATTTAATAAAGCAATCGATTAAAAATGAATAATATGTAAATTTAGTTTGATGTTCTTTATTTTTTATACAAGGCTGAATGTTGGTTATTATTATATTAAGGACATTTGTGTATTTTTTATTTCCTAATAAGATAAACTGATTCATTATGTTCACTAAATTATTGATTAATTCATCATCCGGGTCGATGAATATTTGATTTCTTAATTGGTATAAATTATTATGTAAATCATCGATGAAAGAAATATCACTAATTTCATTTTTTGATACTTTATTTATTACTCTTTCGACAATATCAGCCATGAAAGTACTCAATGTATTAAAAATTAAATTTCGTTGTTTATTTTTGGCCTTTTTTAACATGTTTAATGACCATTGGAAAATTTCTGTGTTTGAAATAAACATAGGATATTGAATACCAGCACGAAATATTGTATTTACTGAAACTTTATCATTAGTAGTGATACTCATCTCGGATAATTTTTTGAACATTATTGCATAATATTTATTATTCATTAATTTATTTACACTTTTATTATTCACTCCACTAAGTCCATTGCTTTGAAGATACGAAGAAGTTTGACTTTCCATTTCGACATTTTCTAACGGTTCATTAATTTGATAATAATTCAAAATTTTCGCGATTAATTCAATGGCGGCATTTTGGACTGGGGTTTTATTATTACCAAGTAATTTGATTAAATATGCACAAATGTCTTTATTCGCTTCGAAACTTGTTATGAATTTTTTATTTTTTGTTTCGGAATTACTGTTGTATAATAAATCGTCCCCAATCGGAATATCATACTCAATTGCGCTTGCTAAAATCTGAATTGCACTGACATGCCATATATGTGCACCGGGTTTATTATTGTCAAATTTCAACATAGAATGAATTGTGCCATGATCTAAGAAAATTAAATAATTGAATTTACACATTAAATCATTGATTATTTTTAAATTTGTTCGGAAAATTATATTTTTATTATCACCTGAAATTTTTATTAAAGTGTTGATATAATTCGACATCATATCGATATTTCCCTTATTTATTTCCAATTTTAAATCTTTACAAGATAAAATCGTTGTCGCGATATCTCTAAAAAAGTAATTAAATCCCTTACCGCAATTGCTTTTTTCCACGATTACAAAATTAATTAAAAAGGGAATAAAATTATCAATGTATGGTTCAAATATATCTATCTTATTCAAAATTACTTTTATGAAAAATATTTTTTGATTAAGAGATAAATTATCTCGATTCATTTCGTTCAATAAAAGTTGTAAATGTGTTGGCATTTTTGTCACTAATAAACTATTTTGATTATTATTTTTCCCTTGATTATTGAAAAATAATTCGTGCATGTGAGTTAATATTATCACCATCGAATTCATTATGGGATGCTTATTGACATAATCTTCTTCGATTTTTAACACATTATTATTAATAAATTTATTTAATTTTTCTGCCGTGTTATTATCACCGAAATTTAAATTGATACCGTTTTTTATTTGAGCAAGGAAACTCATATCTAAATCATTCTGGGTAAACACTAACGATTTTTTCATCGTGTTTCCATATGCATCATGGAAAAATGAGTCTGAAACTAACGAATCAATTAATAATTTATTTTTATCTTTTTCAGAGGTTGTGGTGGTGGCTGTGGTGGTCCCAATCGTCGTTTCCGAATTTGTATCTGAATTTTTTTCATCATTTTTTTCAGGATTATTTATTTGCTTCACATAAAAATTAGTCTCAACGGGAAATTCATATTTAAAATCTGGCGAGATTAATAAATCGAATAATTTATCTCCTTTATCTCTAAATGTGCTAAATAAGAAATTATTATATACTTCAATTTTAGTTTGGGTTAATTTAATCAAAGCGCAAAGGCAATTATATGCGGCGCAATAGTAATTATTAAATACGACATATATATACTCTTGTCTATTATCCGAATTATATTCAGAAAATTGCACTTTATCAGCGATTTCTTTATATCCGCTAATTTCTCTTCTTTTTGACTCGTGTAATTGTCCAATAAGTTCCTTGGTTATTTCATTACCTTTAGAATTAGGTCCGCAAATTTTTCTATGAATGTTATTTTTAAAAACGTCAACATTGATATAATTTAATATCAAATTAATGAATTTATATATAATAGTTATTTCTAGAATCGCCACAAATTTTTCTTCATAACTATTTTGAGTGGATGAATTCCCCAAAATTTTTTTATTCTCAATTACTAAAGATTTCATTTTTTCATAATATTTCACAAACAAATCACATAGTATGTCAATCCCATTTTTTTCTTGGCTGATTTTTTTAATATATTTAAACGTGATTATTTTCATAAGTGATATTCTAATATTATCTCTGGGTTTTCTATCCATATTTTGGTTGAGGAAAATATCAATCGCTTTATGGATTTCTTTTTGGCCTTGGTCATCATATGTCATAATGGTTTTAAGATACTCGCTTATTGATACTTTGACCTTCTTACTGTATTCGGATTTATCTTCACGTAATATGGGGAAAAGGATTTCTAAGAAAGAGAAAGATTTCACTGTGCGGAAAGTATTAAGAAGACAGTCGAAAATTAATTGGAACTCGTTCCATTCTTTACTATTTGGTTGGAGACATTTGGTGTTTATTGGGAAATAACGTGATTGAACTATACTATATTTATTCCTAATTTTATTATAGAGTTCATTATTTTCGTTACTTGTTGTACTTATACTATTATTATTATTCGTGGCCAAAAGACCTTCGAATGAACTAAATGAAGAAATTTTGGCTATTATTCCTAATAAATTAAGCACTTCTTTAATTATATTTATTTGCTTTTCGTTCAAATACATATCAATTATATCTAAACCGATTTCATATATGTTTTTATGAAGTTCTAATTGATTAATGTCTAAATTATTCACGGAAATGTTGATAAATATCATCGTGGCTATTTTTAATTGGTAAACAATTGCGTCTTGATTATTGAATGAAATTACGTTTTTTAAAAATATTTCCGAAATTAATTTTATTAAATTTTTTTTGGATTCGGTCGAGCATCGTTCATATATGATAAATATTATATTTATATTATTCGACGATTTGCAATTATTCGTTATAAATTCTTTAAATATTTTATCATTTTTTTCTAGAATGTATTTATATTTCCCATCATGAGTAATATTTTCTAAAAATATATCTGCAATAATATCGAAGTATCTTTGATCCTTTAATAACATTTCGGATAATTTTTCAAACGCGTTTAAAAATAGGAAATTTAAATAGTTATTCATTAAAAGTAATGTAGTGGGGGATGAATTTTCGATTAGGAAAATACAGTTATTGCAAATTATATCAGTGAATTTTGATGAAAATCGGTTACAAATTAATTTGTGAGTAACTAACCAAAAGAAATAATTTATGATATATTTATTATTTATTATCTTTTTTATCTGGACTTCATCGCTCGAATTTTCTTTGTCTTCGTTGTCATTAATATCATCTTCGTTTGGTTTTTTTATTTTTAATATATCATCTATGTCCATCATTTCAATATTTTTTTTATTATCGGCATCTTTTAATTTTTCGAACTGGTAAAACAAGTAACATTTTTCCAGCAAATAATTTTCGATATTTTCGAAAAAAAATTTCGAGTCAACATTAAGAAACATTTCGGTAAAACATTGTATACTTATAGTGAAAGATTTTAATTCGTTTTCATATTTTTTTAAAACGAAAATAGTTTTATCCGTTTCTTTCAATGATTGCACAATATCGAATAAAAGATATAGGACATTTTCTTCTTTATTTTCGGATTGGGAATTGATTAAATTTAATATGTAGGGGGTGGTTAAACTAATGTCGGACCTGAGAATATTTATTAAATAAATAAACACAGTTTTTAATAATCTCAAATCCCCCTCCTTCGATTTTTTATTTTTATTAAGTTTAATTTGCTTCAATAAAAACATTAATCGATCGAATAATTTTTCCAAAGTGAAATCGGCGTATTTGAATTTAAGATCTTTTAATGATAATATTTTTTTATCTATAAGGAAACTAATGAATTGATACTCTGCAATTTCTTGATAATAGAAATATATATTATCATTACTGTTATCGAAGTATTCCATTTTCAATTTGGGCCAGTTGTCTTCTTTATTCCAATATTTTTCTAAACTTTCTTCGGTTTTGGTATTTCGAGCTGTGAGAAGAAATATAGATAAATAAGTATGTTGCACGAATCTGTTTGCTTCGATATCATTTGACATTATTATACTGTATAAATAATTAAAAACTTGTTTCAAAGAAATAAAATGAGAACGTTTATAATTATTTTTGGATAAAATATCGAAATTATTTTTTATTCCGGTTATTATTATATTTATACTATTTTGCCCATGTTTATAAATAAATTCATTTAAGTCAGTATTTGTATGACATATTTTTATTGTGTTGATAATATAATAAAATATTTCGAGTAAAAATTTATCGGCTAAAATTGGACTTTTTGCAATATGGTCCAGAATTTTTTCAAAGCATAAAATAGCCCCGAATCTCTTGAACGAATCAGGATGTAAAGAATTACTCTCAATTTTCCTTATTAAATATTTCAAAGTATGTAATTTTTCTTTCACGCCTTTATGATGAATATTTTGTTTGATGAACCATTTTATATACTCCGAAAGACATTCGGACGATATTTCCCTCAATTTTAAATTTTTCCTATTCGATGTGCATTCGATAATAATATCCAACATTTGCAAAATGTTCTTATTACTTTTGGCGTCTTTGCTTATCCAGTGAATTAATTGGAATAATAACGTTTCGAAAATTTTGGAAATCCCTTTTTCTAAATCACATGCAAGATATAAAATTTTGCGCAAAAGATATATTAAACTTTGGTCCATTTCGGCATCGCCTTTACCTATAATATAAATAATTAACGAATGTAATAATTCAGCCCCGATGAATTTTTTATCTTTTGTCATTGAATTAAAAATCATATCACATATTTTACTCAACAATAAATCGAAAAAAACCACATACTTTTTATTAAACAAAGGTAATTGATAAATTATTTTTTTCTTATTTAATATATTCACAATAGCGCTTTTATCTTTATCATTATTATCATAGTCATAATCTTTTTCTTTAATTATTTTATGTCCCTTGCCTCCAATTGAGCCAATGATATCCACCATCATATCTTGGACTTTATTATATCTTTCGATTTTTTCGTTCTTATTATCTTCTTTACTATAAGCGAAGCTTTTTTTTATCTTTTCATATTCTAATAAATATTCGCCGAACAAAGGTAAAATATCGTTCAATATTTCCTCGTTCTTATTTTCCTTATTATTATTTATCAATTTTCTTAAAGAATTTATGGCCAGTTCCGAATAGCGAATATCAGTAAAACCAATCTCAAAAGCTTTCTTGTATAAATTTTTCAACACTGAAATATTTATTACATTATTATGCACATAAATATAATTAATTAAATTGGTAGGAATACTTAGTAATAATTCAATCGCGTTAAGTAATAAATCATCCTGGAAAACTTCTAAACGTTTTATTAAGTTCATATTGAACGCATAAAATTCGTTTTTGAATTCTTTGACGTCATCAACTGTGATTAATTGTAACTTATTAGGATTATTGGGATCATTCGCACTGTTGATGTTTTTATTAAATATCGAATTCTTTTTTTCTTCAAATAAATTTATTTCATCGCAGAATTTCATTATACTAGTAAGCACCACATAACAAATGGCTATACGCATATTGTCATTCGCTATCGACATATATTTTTTCAAAGCCACAATGACCCAATTCGAGAAATGTCTCACAAGCCTTTTATTTTCTTTTAATTTATTAATGAACCCAGCTAAAAATCGACTCGTATTCATGAATATTTCTAAATCGTCTAAATCGTTCGCTTCATAATAGATATTATTCCCATCGGTGGCTTTTTCTGTATAGGTGACGTTCAATGTATCAATTAAGCCGAATATTTCTGTCATTAATTGATCAAAGAATTTATTTATAGTAAATTCAGTAAATATTTGATCACGAGTTAATAACATGATCCAGAAGTCAACTGAAGTATTGATTCTTTCTTCCTCGATGTTTTCTTTGAATATCATATCTGTCGTCATTTTAATACTCTCGACGAATCCGTTCTTTATTATCTTACGAATGAAAGACCAAAAAAAATTCTTGTGTTTGACCATGTTTACTATAATATTCGCGATACTCGAGCAAAGACGTGGTTTATATTTAATATAAAACTTAGAATGTATCGAAAAACCTATCATTAATACATTATAAAAATGTTTTATGGCTAATTCGGATATTTCGTCCAAATTTGATATGATATTTGAATACGCGTCTAAGATACTAAAATATTGTCTTTGAATATACAAAATATTTTTTATATTTTTACTCGGCTTATATTTACTCGAAGGATCACTATATGCACTACTATTCGAGTCGTAATTCATTTGCTTGGCTTGTCTATATGAGTCTTTCCCAATAGAATACAAAATATCTTTATCGCAAATTACAATTAATTCTTCAAGGTATTTTAATAAAATATTTTTTCCCATAAATCGTACAATGGCGTCAGAAAAAATACCTATTAATGAAATAGCGGTGTTGATCATGATATACTGAGAACGCTTTTCTAAAACTTCTTCGATCTTACGTAAAAGGTATTTAAATATATCTTTATGTAGTGTGCTTTTTTCTAATAAACAATCACTTATATGCATACAGATTTTTTCTATCGCTTCATTCGCGCACATTTTTAACTCATAATTTTTATGATTACATAATTCGAAAACCAAATCGAATAATTCGATACTTTCTCTTTGTAATTGTTGAGTAAAGACTTTACCGTGTTCTGATATAACTTTCAACGCTAATTTATTTATTTTAATAGTATTGGCGTCATCTAAAGGATGAATTAACGATTTTAAATAGTGATATAATTCCTCAATATCATTGGCTTTTAAATGCGGATCATCCAATAAATATTCATAACCTTTTAATATTCCTTGTAAAGCTTTGATTTCCGGTTTTTTTTGTGCCACGATTTTTTTAAAATCTGCAAATATTACATCATGTACTTCGATCTTATACGAATTTAACAATATCGAAAATTTCCCTATTAATATTCCAATTATTGACCATATTCCTCCTTTTATTGTCGAGGTTAATTTACTAAGTCTGATTTCGTTTAAAAGATTTTCTAAATATTGTTTGGGCTTATAAATTTTTTCGACGATGTCGACGGGGAATTTCTCAATTATTTTCGCTGTTAATTTCAATATTTTTTCTTTGACTATCATGCTCTGCTCTGAACTATATATTCCTATGGACATTTTATATATGTATTCTAAATAATCCATGCAGTAAATTTCATACTCGGTTATAAAGTCTTTTAAGAACTCGATTATTTTGCCACGAAAAGAGGTCGATTTTCGATCAGTTATTCCACATTTACTATTCAGATATTTGAATAAATTTTCGTTGCTGTTTATTAGGCGGGAACATAGAAAGACTAAAATTGGATAAAATATTAAAAATTAAAATGATATGATTTACTTTTTTGATCTTTGTTTATGGTGTCTTCGAAACTTATTTTGTATAATTTCTGAAGAAGAATATCTTCACTGTTGGTGTTTGTTTCCCAGATGTTGTCTATTATGACTTGGATTTCTTCTTCCATTTTATATTTTATTTAAATTCGAATTATAGGATAAATATTTTGGAAATATTATAAAAATTATTTTTGGGTTAGCTCATGGGGATTGGGGATTGGGGATTGGGGATTGGGGATTGGGGATTGGGGGGTGGGGCCAA
>Ga0256407_10009892_pt1 | contig 13519 bp, 8 predicted proteins | sample RumenRJG_04DNA_FD_193489 | JGI IMG/M metagenome (GOLD analysis project Ga0256407, IMG submission 193489) | Bovine rumen microbial communities from Lethbridge, Alberta, Canada - RJG_04 | ecosystem: Host-associated > Mammals > Digestive system > Stomach > Rumen | place: Canada: Alberta | collected... | reverse complement strand
TGCCCGATGACGATTTCACCATGATTTCACATTCATCACTCTCCGCATACACGACAGCCGACAGCTTATCTTTATCGGAATAGGCACCCGTTAATTTCTTTCTGTTCGTCTTTGTGGCATACGACTCCAAAGGCACTTTTGCCGTCTTGCCGTTCTCGAAAAAGAAAAATACATACCCTTTATAATCCTTTGTGGGTATCATGTATATGGCATTCTCCCCCTCGTCAAATTCAAGCTTTGACGGGATATATTCTCCCAATACACTTGCCTTTGTATCGCTGAACATCGGGGCTTTTGTTTTATAAGCCTGACATTTATCGGTGAAAAATATCAAGTCCGTATTATTTGTCGTTTCAAAGTGCTGTAATATCCCGTCACCCTCTTTGAATTTATGCTCTCCGCCCATTCTCAGCGACAACGGTGTTATTTTCTTGAAATAGCCCTCTTTCGTGAAAAACAAATTCACTGCATAATCGGGCACTTCCTCAACAACTTCTTCTTCCTCCATCTTGTCAGCGTATATAATCATGCTTTTTCTCGGCTGTCCGTACTTCTTGATGATAGTTTCCAACTCTTTTATAATAATCTTCTTTATCTTTGCCGTACTGCCGACAATCTCTTCCAACTCCGCAATATCCTTTTCAAGCTGTCCGATGTCCTCTATACGCTTTAAAATGTACTCTTTATTCAGATTTCTCAATTTAATTTCCGCTACATACTCCGCCTGTATCTCGTCTATGCCGAAACCTGACATTAAATTTGGAATTACCTGTGTTTCTTCCTCTGTATTCCTGATAATTTTAATAGCCTTGTCAATATCAAGCAGAATTTTTTCCAAGCCCCTCAATAAATGCAGTCTGTCACGCTTTTTATTCAAGTCAAAATATGTTCTTCTCTTGACGCACTCGATACGAAATGCCGACCATTCATTCAGAATCTCACGCACACCCATGACTTTCGGTGTACCTGCTATCAGTATATTGAAATTACAAGCAAAACTGTCTTCCAGCGGTGTCATTTTATACAGCTTCTGCATTAACTTATCCGCATTGATTCCACGCTTTAAGTCAATCGTTATCTTTAAGCCGTCTATGCCCGTTTCATCTCGTATATCTGCAATTTCCTTGATTTTGCCCTGCTTTACCAAGTCAATTATCTTTTCGATAACTGCCTCTGATGTAGTCGTCTGGGGTATGCTTGATATGTCGATACAGTTCGCAAATTTATCATAACTGTATCTGCCACGCAGACGTACACTTCCACGACCTGTCTGATAGATATTTTCTATCACTTTTCTGTCATAGATAACCTGTGCACCGCCTGTGAAATCAGGGGCTAACAGCGTTGACATGATATCAAAATTATCATCTTTCAGCAAGCCGATTGTTGTCCTGCAAACTTCCTCTAAATTAAACGAACATATTGAACTTGCCATGCCGACTGCAATTCCTGTATTCGCATTCACCAAGACTGACGGAAATGCAGCAGGCAACAGTGTCGGCTCTTTCAGCGTATTATCATAGTTATCCACGAAATCAACGGTATCTTTGTCAATGTCATTGAAAAGTTCATTACAGATACTATCCAATTTCGCCTCTGTATATCTTGATGCCGCCCATGCCATGTCACGACTGTAAAATTTGCCGAAATTGCCCTTTGAATCAACAAACGGGTGCAATAATGCTTCATATCCACGACTTAATCTCACCATTGTGTCATATATTGCACTGTCACCATGCGGATTTAATTTCATGGTCTGACCGACTATATTTGCAGATTTTGTCCTTGTCGTGCCAAGCAAGCCCATTTTATACATTGTATAAAGCAGCTTTCTATGTGACGGCTTGAAACCGTCTATTTCGGGTATCGCTCTCGACAAAATAACGCTCATTGCATACGGCATATAATTTTCTTCTATCGTATCGGCAATTTTTTGTTCAACGATTTCGCCTGCCCCTGCAATATATCCCTGCATTTTCGGCATTTGTCCGCTTTCAGATGTTTTCTTTTTTCTCGCCATTCCCTTTACTCCTCAAAAATATTATCCTGCTATTGACGCATCTTTGATACCGTTTTCAAGCGTTCCGTAAACCCATATACAGTGCCCCCAGAACATATCGTCATCATCATAATATACGTCAAAGCCGTTTTCATCATAGCCCATTGAATTCAATACCATTCTTTCGGCAAATTTTTCTTCGGTTATCTCGACAAATTCTTCATCATCTTCCAAACTGTCCTGTAACCAGTCATTTGCATTGCCCGTTAATTTCTCTGCCGCAAATGCCCTTATCTTTTTATCCCACTTGTCAAAATCCGCTATAAACTTCTTGAATTCACTTATCAGTTCTTCAGCAGATTTTTCTCCGCTTATTTCGTCAACGGTAATGCCGAAATATATCTTCTGACCGTTGATTTCAACTTCGCCCTCAATATCGCCGCCGTCAACATTCATCTCGCCTAAAATTTCATCTGTCATTTTCATCAAAAATCCCTCCGCTTATGAAACGTCAAGGTCATCTATATATTTATAGCCGTTCTCTACGATATAATCTTTTCTTCCGCTTAAATTATCTCCAAGCAGTATATCAAACATTTCAGATGTTTTCTTTGCGTCATCGGGCATGATTTTTATCAATCGCCTTGTTGACGGGTTCATTGTCGTTAAACTCATCATATCGGGTTCGTTTTCGCCAAGTCCCTTTGAACGCTGTACCGTGAATTTATTTTTGCCTATCTGCTTGATAAACTGCTCTTTTTCCGCTTCTGTATACGCAAAATATACTTTCTCTTTTGACGTTATCTCATACAGCGGTGACTCCGCTATGAATACTTTGCCTTCCTCTATCAAAGTCGGTGTAAGTCTGTATATCATCGTTAATAAAAGCGTTCTTATCTGAAAGCCGTCAACGTCTGCATCCGTACAGAAAATTATCTTATTCCATCTTAATAAATCCAAGTCGAATGACGACAAATCTTTATTTGCCTTTGATTTGACTTCCACTCCGCAACCAAGCACTTTCAGCAAATCCGTTATTATCTCACTTTTAAATATCTTGTCATAATCGGCTTTCAGGCAGTTCAGAATCTTGCCACGAATCGGAATTATCGCCTGAAAGTCGGGATTTCTCGCCTGTTTACACGCTCCCAATGCGGAATCTCCCTCAACGATAAACAATTCTCTTTCGTCTTTGTTCTTACTCCTGCAATCAACGAATTTTGCGACACGTCCTGTCATATCCATATTGCCTGCAAGCGTTTTCCTGATATCCAGACGGGTTTTTTCAGCCTTTTCACGACTGCGTTTATTTATCAAAACCTGATTGGCAATTTTTTCAGCGTCCAGTTTATTCTCTATGAAATACACTTCCAACTGATGTCGCATATACTCCGTCATAGCGTCTTGTATGCCTTTATTTGTGATAGCCTTTTTTGTCTGATTTTCGTATGAAGTCACGCTTGAAAATGACGATATGACTATTACAAGGCAATCTTTTACATCATCAAAATTTATCTTGCTTTCATTTTTCGTGTATTTGCTGTTCTGCTTCAAGTAGGTGTCTATGGAATATACAAACGCATTCCTTACAGCCTTTTCGGGTGCACCGCCATATTCCAGCCAGCTTGAATTGTGGTAATATTCCGACACGCTCACTTTATTGGAAAATGCCAATGCTATATTGATTTTTGTCTTATATTCGGGCTTGTCGTCACGGTCACTTACCATTCTTTCTGTCTGCCATGACTGCACCTGTGAAATTGCGTCATCTCCCACGATTTCTTTCACATGGTCAACAATGCCGTTTTCATATTTGAACTCCTGCACATCAAATTTACCGTCTTTTTCCGTGCGGAATATGAAGTTTATCCCCGCATTTACGACAGCCTGCCTTTTTATCGTATCAATAAAATATTCGTCTGATATGTTTATATCCGTAAATACTTCCAAATCGGGCTTCCAGTGTATTTTAGTACCTGTTTTTCTGCCCATGTACTGTTCACGGTGTAAGCCCCCGACGTTTTCGCCTTTTTCAAAGTGCAGGGTAAATCTTGTGCCGTCACGCCTTATATCTACGTCCATGTATTCCGATGAATACTGTGTAGAGCAAAGTCCCAAGCCGTTCAAGCCAAGCGAAAATTCATAACTCTCCGCCTCTGCATTGTTATATTTACCGCCTGCATACAGTTCGCAAAATACCAATTCCCAGTTATATCTTTCCTCATTTTTATTGTAGTCAACAGGTATTCCCCTGCCGAAATCCTCTATTTCAACGGAATGGTCGGCATATTTTGTGATAATAATTTCCTTGCCGTAGCCCTCTCTTGCCTCGTCTATGGAGTTTGAGAGTATCTCAAATACAGAGTGCTGACAGCCCTCTATTCCGTCAGAGCCGAATATAACAGCAGGTCTTTTTCTAACCCTGTCCGCACCTTTCAGAGATGTGATACTTTCATTTCCATAAGTCTGTGGTATTGTTTTCTTCGCCAAAATTCTTCCTCTTTTCAATTATTCTTTTCAAATTTATCAATTACACCTTTAAAGTGTGATAAAACAAATTCCTCAAAACTTTGTCCGACAAGCTGCGGACACTCCAATTCATGCCTGAAAAATACCATTTCACCGGTTATATCACCGTGACATACGAGCATATATCCCGTACAGCAACCGGAATTTATAATCTGCAAAAGTCCGTTGTATGCCTGTCTATATTTTTCGTCATATTCATTTTCTTCCAAATGGTTCAGTTCAATATACCATTTATTCCATTTTTCATCACTTAACTGCGAATTCACCATAGGCGTTCTATTTTCTATTGCATACGGCAAATTATAATAATCTGACTGATTTTTAGTTTGAGTATAGTGACAAAATGAATTTTTATGGTCATAATATCCCTCAAACTCTGCCTGTTCAAGCGAATATATGCCATAATCGGGACCTGCACCGCCATTTCCGACCTGTGTCAAAAAATCCACATACCCTTGCGGCAATTTGATTTGATGACGCTTTTCAAAGTCCCTCACCTGTGACAGCGGTATTACGGGATTAAATTCATATCTGTGCTGTTCTGCTCCGAACTGCCTGTATTCCGTATCAAGCTCTCTTGCACGATTTACAAGCCTTATCAACTCCGTTGCAAACGGTGACATTCTCGGTAAATCATTATGAAACACTTGCTTGATTTTGTCAAGTCCCGTTATATTTACCGTTTCGGGTTCTTTCTTTATCATGTCAAGCCCCAATATTTCCATTTTATCCCCTCAATTCCTTGATTTTATCACGCAAATAGGCGGCGTGTTCAAATTCCAACAGCTTGACTGCCGCTTTCATTTCTTTCGTCAACTGCTCTATCAGCTTTTCACGCTCTGCCTTTGTCAATTTCTGTTTCGGCTTTTTGCCGTCATCAACGTGTGTTGAGATCTCTATTATATCACTGACTTTTTTCTGTATCGTCTGCGGAATTATTCCGTGTTCTTCATTGTACTTCTGCTGAATACTTCGGCGACGTTCCGTTTCTTCAATCGCCATTTCCATTGAATTTGTCACGGTATCCGCATACATGATAACTTTGCCCTCTGCATTTCGGGCGGCTCTGCCTATCGTCTGAATGAGAGAACGCTCACTTCTCAAAAAGCCCTCTTTATCTGCGTCAAGAATTGCCACGAGCGATACTTCGGGTATGTCCAAGCCCTCTCTCAGCAAATTTATTCCAACCAATACATCAAATTCGCCTAAACGCAAATCCCTAATGATTTCCATTCTCTCAACGGTATCTATATCATGGTGCATATATCTGACTTTTATTCCAACCGTTGTGAGATACTCCGTTAAATCCTCTGCCATTTTCTTTGTCAAAGTCGTGACAAGTACCCTTTGCTTTTTCGCTGTACGCTCGTTTATTTCCGAAATTAAGTCATCTATTTGTCCATCAACGCCCCTCACACTTATTTCGGGGTCAAGCAAGCCTGTCGGTCTGATGACCTGTTCGGCTATAACCGCACTTTTCTCTTTTTCCAAATCTCCCGGAGTGGCACTCACAAACACCGCTTGATTTATCCTTTCATAAAACTCATCAAAATTCAGCGGTCTATTATCATACGCTGACGGCAATCTGAAACCGAAATTCACCAGATTATCTTTTCTGCCCCTGTCACCGCCATACATTCCCTTGACCTGTGGCAACGTTACATGAGATTCATCTACAAAAAGAAGATAATCTTTCGGAAAATAATCTAAAAGTGTATAAGGTGCAGAGCCTGCCGGTCTGCCTAAAAGCACTCTTGAATAATTCTCTATTCCTCTGCAAAAGCCTATTTCTTTCAACATTTCTATATCGTAATTTACCCTTTGCTGAATTCTCTCCGCTTCAAGCAATTTCCCCTTGTCCTCGAAATACTTCACTCTTTCGGCAAGTTCCGTTTCAACATTCCCTATGGCAATTTCCAATTTATCTCTCGGAATAATATAATGTGAGGCAGGATATATAGCAGCGTGTTTCAGAGTAGCTTTGACCTCTCCCGTGACGGAATTTACCTCTGTAATTCTGTCTATCTCGTCACCGAAAAATTCCACTCTTATCGCCTTGTCGCTTGACGATACGGGAAATATCTCGACTACATCTCCACGCACTCTGAATGTATTTCTCTTAAAGTCTATATCATTTCTTTCATACTGCAATTCAACCAGCTTTTCAAGCAGTTCATCTCTTGATTTCTCCATGTTCGGTCTTAATGATATTACCATTGTACGATAATCAATAGGATTTCCCAATGAATAAATACACGATACACTTGACACTATGATAACATCTCGTCTTTCGGACAATGCAGACGTTGCGGAATGTCGCAATTTATCTATCTCGTCATTGATGGCACTGTCTTTTTCAATGTAAGTGTCAGTCGTGGGAATATACGCTTCGGGCTGGTAATAGTCGTAATATGAAACAAAGTATTCAACGGCATTTTCGGGGAAAAACTCCTTGAACTCTGCACAAAGCTGTGCGGCAAGAGTTTTATTATGTGCAAGAACAAGTGTCGGTCTGTTTAATTCTGCAATAACATTTGCCATTGTGAAAGTTTTTCCCGAACCCGTTACACCCAATAAAGTTTGTTCTTTATTGCCTGCATTGATACTGTTTAAAAGTGTTCTTATCGCTTGGGGCTGGTCGCCTGTGGGCTTATAATTCGATACAAGTTTGAATTTATCCATTTACATCACACCTCACCGAATATTTATCAAACAAATAATTGTATTCATCTCTTGAATCTTCACATATTTCTTTCAAAACATTTTGGGATAGAACTGTAATACTTCTGTTTTTCTCCCAAAACTCAAAAACAGATTTTTCCACATCAATCAATTTTACTTTTGCACAAATATCGTTGAAAATAAGATTTACAATATCTCCGTTGTGAAAATCCATACAGTTTATTATCCATTGACATATATCTTTTTTATCAGACCTGCAATTTATTTTACTTTCGGGAATTTTATCACATGAAAAATATTCCGTATTTTTCAATTTTTCACTGATATTTACTTCACAAATTTCCAATAAATGCATACCACTCATATTGTTTAGCATTTCCGTAATTTTCCGTAAATATCGCCTTTTCTCCATATCATGCTTTAATTGCTCTTTTCTTTTCAAAAACTCACTATCCATTTTATACACGCTTTTTTCTCAATAATGAGCCTTTCGGTATTTCAATTTCTGTCGGCATAGTCAGCTTCTGCATGGCATGAGGGGCTACCTCTATTTCTTCGCCTTTATCATTAAACATTTTTTCCACTTTCACATTGAATGGCACTCCGCTTGGCGGCAGTACATCAAGCATATCTCCTGTGAAAAATCTGTTTCTCTGGGTTAAATAAGCTGTTCCGTCTTTGTAATCGTCGCATACCGCCACTACATCATAATGACGGATATATCCACCGTTTGAGGTGACCTGTCCGGGCTCTCCGCCATAGAAAAAGCCTGTATTATACTCTCTGTGGCTTACTTTTTCCAATTCCTCTTTTATCCATTCAGCCAAATGCCAATTTTCGCCTTGTGCATAATAATCATCTAATGCGTGTCTGTATGCGTTGGTGGTGACTGCAACGTAATAAGCAGATTTCGCCCTGCCTTCGATTTTAAGGCTCTTTGCACCTGCCTTTAAAACATCATTGATATGTTCTATCATGCACAAATCTCTTGAATTATATAAATATGTGCCGTCACTTTCTTCGACTACGGGAAAATACTGTCCCTCACGGTGTTCCTCGTACAAGTGATATTTCCACCTGCAAGGCTGGGCACAATCTCCCCTGTTGGCATCTCTGCCCGTCATGTAGCTTGATATTAAACACCTGCCCGAAAACGACACGCACATTGAACCATGCACAAATACTTCCAATTCCAATTCGGGATTTGTTTTTGCTCTGATACCTGCAATATCTTCAAGCGTCAGTTCCCTTGCAAGCACTACACGCTTTGCACCCATTTCATACAAAACTCTCGCTGTCTGATAATTTACAATACCCGCTTGCGTGGAAACATGACGTTCAACCTTTGGGGCATATTTTTCCGCAAGCGACATTACTCCCAAATCCGCTATGATAAATGCGTCAACACCGATACTTTGAGCCTGCTCGAGAAATTCGGGCATTCTGTCAATCTCGTTATTTCTTGGAAGTGTATTGCACGTTACATACACTTTTACATTTCTTTCATGTGCCTGTGCAACGGATTGTTTCAGCGTGTCCAAATCAAAATTTGCCGACGCTGTACGCATTCCAAATTCTTTTCCTGCCAAATATACGGCATCTGCACCAAATTTCAACGCACTTTCAAAACACTCTTATCTCCTGCCGGTGAAAGCAATTCTCCTTTAAACATAATCCTCAAATCCCCCGTCACTTTTATTTACTGATTTTCTATTATATCACCGAAATTTTAAAATTGCAACTGTATTAAAACTGTACAGTCACTCTCAACAGTCCGAAAAATTCCCCTCAAAGTATGATACTATATACTGTGAACTGCATTTTCGATTATATGATGACTTGCGGACTTTTGCAACAGTTATTTTGTGAATTGTTCATTTTTTAGAGTATGTTTTACACAAACCGTGTTATTTTCCCGATATTTCGTAACATTCCATAATTTTTTTATAAAAAAAACAATAAAAATTAAATGTTTTTTTGCTAAAAAGGTTGATTTTTTTTTATTTTTTGTGTAAAATGTATATAGCAGTATTGATGAAAACAGAAAAGGAACTTTCACAATCAAATTATTTTAAAGTGAGGTAATATATATGTCCAACAGACTTTTTCAGGGAGTTATCCATCAAATGCGTGACACCATAGACAGAACGATCGGTGTGATTGATGAAACTTCCGTTGTTATCGCCTGCAGCGAACTCGGCAAAATAGGCGAAGTAAATGAACATATCACTTCCGATATGCTTACATCTTCCGCCCCCTTTGTACTCAACGGCTATACATACAAATCTTTCGGCACAAAACCCAGAGGAGAATATGCTGTATTTGTTGCCGGAAACGACTTTGCCGCTCAAAAATATGCTGCTATCCTTGCTATCTCCCTCAGCAGCATTAAACAGTACTATGATGAAAAATATGACAGGGGCAACTTTATCAAAAACGTCATTCTTGACAATATCCTCCCCGGCGACATCTACTTAAAATCAAGAGAACTCCGCTTTAACTCCGATGTGACAAGAGTTTGTATGCTCATCAAGATTTCTTCCAAAACCGATATTTCCACTTATGATGTCATTCAAAATCTTTTCCCCGACAAAAACAAGGATTTCGTTATCAACATCAATGAAACGGATATTGCACTTGTCAAGGAAATCAGGACGGATACAGAGTCGAAAGACCTTGAAAAGCTTGCAAGCTCGATTGTCGATACCCTCTCGGGAGAGTTCTATACACACTGCGTTATCGGCATAGGCACTCCCGTTGTAGGCATTAAAGACCTTGCACGTTCCTTTAAAGAAGCTCAGGTCGCTCTTGAAGTCGGCAAAGTGTTCGATACGGAAAGAACTATCGTCAGCTATGACAATCTCGGCATTGCAAGACTTGTTTATCAGCTTCCCACAACCCTTTGTGATATGTTCCTTAAAGAAGTTTTCAAGAGAGGCTCTATTGAATCTCTCGACCAGGAAACACTTTTTACGATACAGCGTTTCTTTGAGAATAACCTCAACGTTTCGGAAACTTCAAGAAAACTCTTTGTACACCGTAATACCCTTGTTTACCGTCTTGAAAAAATTAAAAAACTCACAGGTCTTGACCTGCGTGAATTTGAAGACGCTATTGTATTCAAAGTTGCTCTCATGGTAAAGAAATATCTCTCCTCCAACCCCATTAAATACTGATAATAAGCCGATATGACTTTAAAATCATATCGGCTTTTCTATTTGCAAATATAAAAAGCAGCGTGCCACACAGAACACGCTGCTTTATTACTTACTGAATGGAACTGTCGAGGTACTGTTCCAATTCCTCGTCATCTCTTTTCTGCTTCTCCTTGAAAACCAAAAATGCTGTCAAAGCCGTTGCAAGCAGCATTACTCCGCCTGCTACCGATATGAATATAATCCAAAACTTTTTCATCTGAAATACCTCCTAAAACGCTCTTTCAATCTTACCATAATTATACACTTTCTTCAAAAAAAAGTCAATACACTCAAATAAATTTTGTCATATACGCAAACAGCCCCCCTGTTCTTTTACAAACAGGAGGGTTATTTGCTTAGGTATTTCTATGAGAAAAATTCTTGTAATCAGTTCTGTGAACGCTCTTTCAGTTCTTCATATCTTGCAACGGACTTTTCTTCTGCCTTCTGGAACAGTTCTTCTGCTCTTTCGGGGAAAGAACGTGTCAATGCACTGTAACGAGCTTCGCCCATGATGAAGTCACGATATGATGTCTTAGGCTCTTTGCTGTCGAGAATAAACGGATTTTTGCCCTCTGCCTTCAACAACGGATTGTATCTGAACATATTCCAGTATCCGCACTCAACGGCTTTCTTCATTTCAGCCTGGCAATTCTTCATACCGCCCTTAATGGAGTGCATTTCGCAAGGTGCATAGCCGATAATCAATGACGGTCCCGGATATGCCTCAGCCTCTCTGATAGCTTTCAAAGTCTGGTTCTGGTCTGCACCCATTGCTATCTGTGCAACATAGATATATCCATAAGAGATCGCTATATCTGCAAGGCTCTTTTTAGCAATCGCCTTACCTGCTGCCGCAAACTGTGCAACCTGACCTATCTGTGAAGCCTTGGAAGCCTGTCCGCCTGTATTGGAATAAACTTCTGTATCGAATACCATGATATTGACATCTTCACCCGATGCAAGTACATGGTCAACACCGCCAAAGCCTATATCATAAGCCCAGCCGTCACCACCGAATATCCATACAGATTTCTTTGAAAGATACTCTTTGTTTTCAAGAACGTCAAGTCTTGTCGGGCAATCGCAGTCAAGCTTTTCAAGTTCTGCCACAACTGCCTTTGCAGCGGCTGCATTCTTCTCACCGTCATCTTTTGTAGCCATAAATTCTGCTATTGCAGCCTTTACGCTTTCGGGAGCTTTTTCGCCTGCTGCTATCTTTTCGAGGTCCTCAATAAGTCTTGCACGGATTGCTTTCTGACCGAGATACATTCCATAACCATGCTCAGCGTTATCTTCAAAGAGTGAGTTAACCCATGCAGGTCCGTGTCCCTCTTTGTTTACTGTATAAGGACAGGTTGCGGCAGGTCCGCCCCAAATTGATGAACAGCCTGTTGCATTGGAAATGTACATTCTGTCGCCAAAGAGCTGAGTAACAAGACGTGCATAAGATGTTTCTGCACAGCCTGCACATGAACCCGAGAATTCAAGCAACGGCTGCTTGTACTGGCTGCCTATTACTGTTGCAGGATTAGCAACTTCGGGCTTCTCTGTAACATTTGCAACACAGTAATCAAATACTGCCTGCTGGTCGTCCTGAGTTTCACGAGCAACCATCTTCAATGAATTTGTCGGACATACGCCTACGCATACGGAACAGCCCATACAATCCATAGGAGATATTGCCAATGTATATTTATAATCTGTCTTAACAACAGGTTTCGGAGCAATCTTTGTATTTGCGGGAGCGTTTGCAGCTTCTTCTTCTGTCATTGCAAAAGGTCTGATTGTAGCGTGAGGACATACAAATGAACACTTGTTACATTTTGCACAAGTAGCCTCATTCCACTCAGGCACCATTACAGCAACGCCACGCTTTTCATAAGCTGATGCACCAAGTTCAAATGTACCGTCTGCATGGTCAACAAATACGGATACGGGGAGAGAATCACCGTCCATTTTGTCAACGGGTTCAAGTATATTCTTAACCATTTTAACAGTCTTTTCATTGCCTGTCAAAACAGTTTCAGCTTTTTCTTCTGTTGCATTTGCCCACTCGGCAGGAACGTCTATTTTAACAAATGCCGTAACACCTGCGTCAATAGCCTTATGGTTCATGTCAACGATGTCCTGACCTTTTTTGAGGTAAGACTTTGTTGCAGCGTCTTTCATGTGCTGTACAGCTTCTTCAATCGGCATAACCTTTGCGAGTGCAAAGAATGCAGCCTGCAAAATTGTATTTGTACGCTTGCCCATGCCTATCTGTGCAGCCAAGTCAATCGCATTAACGGTATAAAGCTGAATGTTATTCTTTGCAATATACTGCTTTGTTTCTGCATTGAGGTGCTTGTCAAGTTCTTCGGGTGTCCACTGGCAGTTAATCAGGAATACACCGCCCGGCTTTACGTCCTGTACCATCTTATAGCCTTTAAGAATATATGACGGGTTATGACAGGCTACAAAGTCAGCCTTGTTGATATAATAAGGGCTCTTAATGGGCTTATCACCAAATCTCAAGTGAGATATTGTAATACCGCCTGTTTTCTTGGAGTCATACTGGAAGTATGCCTGTACATATTTCTGTGTATAGTCACCGATGATTTTAATGGAGTTCTTGTTGGCACCAACTGTACCGTCACCGCCAAGTCCCCAGAACTTACACTCAATAGTACCCTCTGCTGCTGTATTCGGTGCAGGCTTTTCTTCGAGTGAAAGATATGTTACATCGTCATTGATACCCAGTGTAAAGTATGATTTCGGAGCGTCTTTTGCCAATTCTTCATATACTGCAAATACGCTTGAAGGAGGAGTATCCTTTGAACCGAGTCCATATCTGCCGCCTACTACTTTGACATCTCCTCTGCCCTGTGCTGCCAATGCTGCAACAACGTCAAGATACAAAGGCTCGCCCAATGCACCGGGCTCTTTTGTTCTGTCAAGTACAGCTATCTTCTTGCAGGTTGCAGGAATAGCTTCAACAAGCTTGTCAGCTCTGAAAGGTCTGTACAGTCTTACTTTTACAAGACCTACTTTTTCACCGTGAGCGTTCATATAATCTATAACTTCTTCTGCAACGTCGCATATTGAACCCATAGCGATAATAACTCTCTCA
>Ga0256407_10009889_pt1 | contig 13519 bp, 6 predicted proteins | sample RumenRJG_04DNA_FD_193489 | JGI IMG/M metagenome (GOLD analysis project Ga0256407, IMG submission 193489) | Bovine rumen microbial communities from Lethbridge, Alberta, Canada - RJG_04 | ecosystem: Host-associated > Mammals > Digestive system > Stomach > Rumen | place: Canada: Alberta | collected... | reverse complement strand
TTTTGATGAAAAAATGAAATATATAATAATAATTTTGTTTTATTATTTAATTATATTAAATTGGCTTAATTTCTCTAATAAAAAATTTTAAATATAAAAAGATATAAATAAAAAACCCAAAAAAAACAAATAAAAAAAAAAGAATTTTTCCAATTCAAAAAATAAAAATTCTTAAATAAAAAAACATAAAGAAAAAAAAAATAAAATAATAAAATTTTTAAGGAAAAGACTTCTTAGTCATAATCTCATAAAATTCATCAAAAGTCAATTCAGTACCATTAGCAGAAGCTCTCTCAAGCATATCCTTTAATTCTTCAGCACTCATATTTTCTCCTAATTCCTGTGCGATTTTTTTAAGTGAACTTAAAGTAATAGTATCAGCATTAGGATCATCAATAAACAATTCAAAAATTCTATGAATACCTTCTTTACTTTCTTTATCACCTAATTTATTGTTAATGCTTCCTACAAAATCATCAAAATTAACTCCTCCATTTTTTGCTGCTTCAGGTGTATCTAAATCTGCTATTAATGTATATATTGTTGGATTTTTTGAATCAAATCCTAATGATTGCATTGCTGCTTTTAATTCTTTTGGATCTATTTTTCCTGTTCCATTTGTATCGAAAAGATCAAATGCTTGACGAATTTCGTCAACTTCATCATTTGATAATCCAGATTTTTCTACTTTTGTTGTTGTTGTTACTGTTGTTTTTTGGACACGTCTTGACATTTTTAAATAATAATTATTTTTTTTTTTTGGATTGTTTATACGATGTTAAATTATGTTTATTTTTTTATGTATTTATATTTTTTTTAAATATTTTTATTAGAAAAAGAAATTTTTTGTTTTTTTTGATATTTATTATTTTAATTTTATATATTTATATATAATTTTTATTTTGCTTTAGGTAATCTATTTCAGCATAAAGTTCGTTTATTTTTGTTTTTAATGTTATTATTTTTTCTTTATATTCTAAAACTTTTCTCTTAAAACCTACATTTCTTTCAAAAAATAATTTATTAGCTTCATTAATATCTAAATTAAATTTTTGAAAATTCTTTGCATAATTTTGTACTTCTTTTGACAATTTTTTATTTTCATTTACTAAATAATATAATTTATTATTATATTCATTTATATTAATTTGATTTTGAATTAATAAATTTTCATTTTGTTTTTCATTATTTAATTTATTAATAATTATTTGTAAATCATTATATAATTTTTCAATTACTTGATCTTTTTTTTCATTTTCTAAATTCATTTCTTCACATTTTGAAAATAAACCATCATTTTCTTTTTTTAATTGTAAATTATCTTCATTTATTTTTTTTATTTTTTTTTCATATTCTTTTAATTTATTATTTAACATATTATTTTTCTTTGTATCAATTTGTTTTATTATTAGTTTTTGATTAGTATTTTGATATAATTCTTTTATTTGATTTTGAAGTAATGTAATTGTCTTTTTCATTTTTTCAATTTCTTCTTCATGCAAATCATTAATTGATAAAATTTCATTTTCTTTTTCTTTTAAAATATTTTTTATTTTGATTTCGAAAGATTTCTTTTCATATTGATGTTTGGCAGTTTCAATTAAATTTTGATCATATTGACTTTTTAATTTTGTAATTTCATCTTTAAAAATACTTTGTTTTAAATTATCTGAATGTTCATATTGTATTTTTTCTAAAATTTTATAACTTGAGTTTAATGATTCTATTTTTTGATTAAGCTCAATATTTTGAAATTTTAAATTTTTTTTTTCCTTTTCACATTTATCATAATTTAATTGTAATTGATCATTTTTAATTTTCATTTGTTCAATTTGTAATTTAAATTTGGAATTTTCATTATTAATATTAATTAAATCTTTTTCTTTTTGTAAAATAGACATTTTTAATTCTTGATTTTCATCACTTAATTTTTCTAAAGTAATAGTTTTTTCATTTAACGAATTTAATAATTCTTCTTTTTCATTTCTTAAAATATTTATGTAATCTTCTCTTGATTCAATTACAATTTTATTATCACTTGAGTCGTTAATTTCTTTTGTACTAGTTTCAGATTGTCCTTTGTTTTATATTAATTCATTATCATTTAAATATTGAAAGTCAAAATTCTCATTTGAATTATTATGAATATTTAAATTATTAATATACTTGTTGTCCATGTTTAAAAAAAAAAATCGAAATAAATTCAAATAAATAAAATCACTTTAAATAAAGAAAAATATTTATCAAAATATTTTTTTTTATTTTATATTAATTTAATTCAAAAATATTAATTCAACAATATGATAATGTAAATAAAGAATTATAAAAATTCTCAATTTAATTATTATCCAAAAACTTATCTAACCAACCAAGAACTTCATCATACCATTTAATAGAATTTTCTGGTTTAAGAACCCAATGATTTTCATCAGGAAAATGTAAAAATCTTGATTCAACATTTCTAATTTGTAAAGCAGTAAAAGCAGAAATACCTTCAGTGATAGGAATTCTATAATCTTTAGAACCATGAATTATTAAATGAGGAGTATTCCATTTATCAACTCTACTTTCAGGAGAAAATTTTTCATAACCTTCTCTTTCATTTTCACTATTAAAAGGAGTACAACCCCATTTATCATGAGGACAATATTCACTCATAGGAAACCACATTTCTTCAGTAGCATAAAACATTGTAACAGTACTAAAAACACCATCATGAGTAACTAAACATTTAAATTTCTTATCATCATTATTACCTTGAATCCAATTAACCATATAACCACCATATGATGCTCCACATCCACCAACTCTATCCATATCTATCCATTTATATTTTTCTTTAATATAGTTCCAACCTAACATTAAATCTTTAAATGGTGCTCCTCCCCAATCATTTCTTACTGCATCTTGGAATTCTATACCCATTCCTGATGAACCATGAGGATTTATTGTTACTACAGCGTAACCACGGTTTGCAAATAGTTGAGGATTCCAACGATATGACCATGATGTATCCCAGGAACCTTCTGGTCCTCCATGAATTAGGAATGCTAATGGATATTTTTTTTTTTCATCAAAATTTATTGGTTTTAGTAACCATCCTTGAATTTCATCATCATTTACACCTTTATATGTAAAATATTCTGGGTCTATCATTTCATAATTTAGTAAATCTTCTTTATTTGGATCAAAAAATATTGTACTTTCATAAAAATCTGATTCAGTTTTTTTTTCTAAAATTCCAAAGACTGTTGGAAATTTATGGGATGAATAATCAATGAAATATTTATTTACATCTATTTTTTTTGGAATTCCATATGAATTATTATCAGTTGATGATGTTAATTGTTTATATGTATCATCATTATATGAATATTCATATAATATATGACGTCCTGCTTCAAGAGTTGTATAAATTAAAAGATTATTTTTTTCATCAGACCATATAAAATCTTGTGGGAATTGTTTTGGTTCATTTAGAAATTTTGGGGGTATAGTTTTTTGTTGAGAAATATCAAATATTTGCATTCTTAAAATATCACTTTCTAAACCACTTCTTTTCATATAAAAATATGCTAATTTTGTACTATCAGGTGAAAATTTAGGGTTTTGTGCTCTTCCTAAAACTTCTGTAGTTACATTAATATAATTTTTATTATCAACATCATAAAGTAAAATATCCCATTTAGTAGTCCAAGACATATTTCTATCTTTCCTATGTACACTAAATGCAATATATTTCTCATTAGATGAAATATCAAATTGTTCACTTCCATATTCAATAGGTGGACTACATAAATTTTGTTTATTAATCATATCAACAGGATTACCATCTAATACAGGCATATTATCTACATTTTTAATTTTTTGATAAAAAACATGAGAAGCAGATCCTTCAGTATACCAATGATCCCAATGTCTAATCATAAGTTCAGTATATATAGAATAAGAATTAGGACCTCTATCAGAAATTTCTTTAAATTTTTTAGCAGAACAACTCATATCTTCACAACTATAAAACATTTCAGCAGAAAAAACAATAGTATTACCAGTAATAATCATGTTACTAATATCAAGTGGATAATCAGAAAATTTAACAGCCTCAGAATGTTCTGGTAGATTAATATTTATAGTATATATATGTACTCTTCCTTCTGTTGATCTAAGAAAAAAAATGGTATGAGGAAATTCTTTTGAAACTACTGGATTCATATCTGAATAATTATAAGAAGGTTCAGTTAAATCTCCTTTTTCTTCAGTTTTTAAATTAATATATTTTAAATTTGTAATAAATTTCCCAGTTTCTTCTTTCCATTGTCTATTTACATATACTACATGTAGATTATCTGTTGTTATTACATAACCTGATATTCTATTTAATTTATGAAGATGAGTTGCTGTAAAAGGAATTAAATCTTTATTTGGTTCTTTTGGTGATATAATTGTTAGAAAAGTAATGATTAATATTAATTTTGATGGAAACATTTTTTTAATATTAATAAGATTTTTATATATTATTTTATGTTTTTAAATATTTTATTTTAATAATTTTTTTTTCTTAATTTAAATTTTATTTATTTGAATTTATAAATTATTCACATAGATAATTTTTTTATTTTAGTAATTTGATTTAAATTATATTCTATTTGCTTTCCTTCAATACCTTTTTTTAAATTATCATATTTATATTCTTTATATTTCCTAGTAATAAATGGTACAAGATATTTTTCACATAATATACAAGTAATAAAATTTAAAAATGCTAAACTTAGAAGTATAAATCTAAATAAATAATTAGGAATTGTAACTAAATCCAAAAGATTTCTACTATAACTATCAGGTGAGATAATTAAATAAGAAGAATAACTAAAAGAAATAAACAACCATAAAACAAGAAAATAATTACTAAAAATCCCTTTTTTAAAAGGATAACTAATAGAAAAAGCAATAGCAGAAATTAAATACTGAACATTAGAAATTAAGAAAATAATAGTATTATCATAGCAATCCTTAACAATATCTCCATAACATACACAATTATTAACATACCATTTAGTTCTCCTTAATAAAAACCAGCTAAAAATTTGGAAAAAAAGCATAAGGCATCCTTGACTTAAGATAGAAACAACAATAGGAACACTAATCAAAGCCCCACTAGGAATATGGAAAGTTAAAGTATCCTCAGCTTCAGTTCTACTAATTAAAAAAGCCATAGGAAAAATAATAACTAAATCACTAGTTAAAAATTGATAATTTGTTAAATAAGAATTTAAAATCATTAAAATAGTAACACACATAAATTGAATAAGTGAATAAAGCATCATATATTTAAAAGTTTGTATAGAAGTAACTAAAGATGCTTTTCCTTGTAAAAACAATTTTATTAAACAACTTATATCAAAAATTTCTGATGAAAATGATGCTGCAATTGATGCTTCTTCTGCTGAAAGTGAAACACCAACATCAGCACTTTTTAAAGCACCACAATCATTAGCTCCATCACCACACATACAAACAACAAATTTTTCTTCTCTTAAACTTTGAATTAATATCGTTTTATGATCTGGATTCATTCTAGCAAAAATATAACAATCTTGTAAAATTAATCTAAATGTATTATAATGAGGTAAATATTTTGGATCTTTTGTTTGTAAATATTTATTTCTAAATTTCCATAATTGTTCAAATGTTTGACCAGTTATTGCAATTACTGAATCATCATTTAATGGGTCTACCATTTTTTCTGGAATTTTATCAATTTCTATATTTAAATCTAATTCTTCTTCATTTGATTCTTTTGAATTTAAACTTTTACTTGATTCATCATCACTATCATCATTTTTACTTAAATCAGCATCATCAACAGTTTCTGATTTATATTGAAATGAAAATGTATTTCTATCATTTATATCATCAATATCATTTTTAATTGTGCTTATTTCTTCATCATTTAATTCTCGATTTACTTTTTTTAAAAATTCTTCATTTTGAAAAGTTTGTCCATATATTTCAACATCAGTATAATTTTCTAAAGGTTTAAGAACTAATTTTTTATTATCATCAATTTCACAAGTATAAACTGTTGAATCTGGATGAATTAATTTACATTCTTTACTTACTGAAATTGCAGTTAAAATATTATCTCCTGTAGCCATTACCATTCTTAATTTTGCTTTTGATAAAGCTTGAATTGTAGGTATTGTATTTTCTTTTAATTTATTTTTCACAATTAAAAATCCTAAAAATATTAAATTTTTTTCTATTTTATCTCTTTGAATTTTTTGACTTTGTATATAATCCATTTTTACCATTTTACATGCTAAAGCAAGTACTCTATTTCCTTTTAAAGTAAATGAATTTAAAACATCATCAAAATTACCAGGTAATGATTCACTTTTACATAATTGTTTTATTTTCTCAGGTGCTCCTTTAACAAAAACTTTAAAATTTTTTTCTAAAATATTTTTAGCAATAACACTCATTCTCTGTAATTTAGATGAAAAATCAAAACATCTAACAATTCCTAATTCATAATGTGCATTAGTTATTTTTTCTTCTTCTTCATTAGGTCCTAATTTACTTAATTTAATTTGTAAATCTTCTTCTTGATTTGGTCTAACATAAGTTCCAATTAAATCATCATTTTTATTTTCAGTGAAAGTCCAATCAGTAGACTCAAACATTTTAACATCAATTGGATCTCCAATTAATTTATTATTAACTCTTGTAATTGAATGACAACAAGCTAAGCATTCAATAAATAATTGATTTAAATCACCATTTTTATCATGTAAAGAACTTAATTTTTTATTTTTATAATGATGAAAAGCTCTTTTTGAATTTAAATTACAATTAATAATAAAATTATCAAAAATAACTTTATTCCCTTCGAAAAAAGTAGTGGGTAAAAATCCTTTTATATCAGAAAGATCTTCAGTTAAAGTTCCAGTTTTATCAAATACAATCATATTTACTTTCCCAGCAATATTAACACGATCAGTATTAATACAAATTATTTTATCTCTTTTTAATCTTGTTAAAGCATATGTTATTCCTATACCTATACATGCTGGTAATGCAGGAGGAACTGTTGTTGTTACTAAATCTAATGAACGTTTCATTATATTTACCCAATTCATTCCACTTTTTACTAAGAATGGTAATGCTATTATAAAACCTAATATACTTAATATTGCCATTAAATAAATGTAACGAACTGAATCTTTTTTAAATTTAAAATCTACACTTTTTGGATTTAAAATTGAACGAATTAAATTCCCTTTTGCTGTCATAAATGAAGTTGAAATTACTAAAGCTCTATTATTATTATTATCAGGGATTTTTAGATTTTTATTAGCAAAATTTTTATTAGAATGTCTTTTTTGTATTATTTTAGTACCAAAATATAATAAACTTGTATTATGAGATTTTGAAAATTCACTTTGATGAATTGGTAGTTGTATTTTAAATATTGGTGTTGATTCACCAATTAACATTGATTCATTCATTATAGTATTACCTTTTAATAATATTGAATCACATGGTATTGTACCACCATCATCAGGTAAATCATATACATCACCTGGAACTAAATCTTTACTCGATATTTTAATACGTCTTACTGTACCACTTAAATCAGATCTATATACATAAACATCACTTTCAAATTTTGCCATTTCATCTATATTTAATAAATTTTCTCTTGTTTCATATGCTCCTATAAATAATGAACATATTGTTGCAAATATAATAACAATTGCATATGCTTGATAATCATTATTCATCCATAAAATTACTGAAAATACTTGAAAAAGATAAAATGGATCTGAAAATTCTGCAAAGAGTAATTTTAGAAATGATGGTATTTCTATATTTAAATCACCTTTACCATAAATTCCTAATTGGAATTTATATTCTTGTTCATTTAATCCATTACATAAATTCAAATGAATATTTTCATTTTTACCAATTAATGTAAAAATAATTGGTTTAAAAATTTTTTCATCTTCACAATATACATACTTAAACATTTTAAATTGAAATGTAATAAAAATTTTACCATAAGGTAAATTTGATTTACTCATTTTTCTAATATTAGAATTTGAAATATCAGGAAGTTCTTTTTTAATTAATGGAATAATATAGAAATTTCCATCTGAACAGAAAATTCCAATATAACTTGCTTTATTAATATTTATTTCATCATATAAAATATCTAATTGAAGTGTTGGAAACCAAATTATAATTAAATTTACTATTCCAAAAGTTAAAATATTGAAAACTATATAAAATACAAATTTAATAGGAGAATATTTTAATGTTAAAATCTTATTTATTTTTGAATGATCTTCACATGATTGATCATATTCATATACATTAAATCTTGAATTTTTATGTAAAAGAATTCGATTTTTACTTCCTTTATTTGAGCTTGATAGAAGAGAGTCTTTTTCATCAATTTTTAATTCTATTTCATCCATTAATTAAAATTATATATTATAAAATGAATAATTAAATTTTCAAATTATTTTCATTTATATTTAAATATTTTTAAACAACAAAATGAAAAATGATGCAACGTAAAAATAATTTTTAAATTTTACAAATAGATTTCAATTAATTTCAGAAACATGGTCAAAAGATGCATTCGAATTAATAGATTATGAAAATCCAGATTTAATTTTTTCTAGCACAGAAACAAAATCCCCAGGATACGTATTAAGAAGAGGAAATTCAATTATCATATCATCCGATTTAATAAAAGATGATATATCAAAACAACTTTTTGAAATAAAATATACTCAAGATAATTTTAAAATAATCCCAAATAAATTTATAATAGATACAAATGAACAAAATGATTCTTTATTTAAAAGTGATAATTCATGTTGGTTTATATTCAAAAGTTCAAAAACATTAGAAAAACCAAAAAATTACAAAATCCATGAAGGTGATATTATAAAAATAGGAAGAATAACAGCAAGAATAAGAGAAATAAAATTTAAAAATAAAACCAATTATAAAAATGATAATTCCTTTAATACTAATGTAAATGTTAGAGAATCAAATACTTTAACAAATGGAAATTTAGAAATAGAAAAAAAAATAAAAATAGAAAAAAAAATAAGAACAGAAAAAAAAAGAAGAAATAAAACATGTAGAATATGTTACATTGATGATGACACAGATGAAAATCCATTAATTCAACCTTGTACTTGTTCAGGTACAATGCGTTATATTCATTTAGATTGTTTAAAACAATGGATAGCAACAAAATCTTTAGTTAAAATTGAAAATAATGATAATTGTACTATTTATAAAGTTAAATATGTAGAATGTGAATTATGTAAAAGTAAATTACCTGATTATATAAGACATAATTCAAAATTGTATTGTGTTTTAGAATTTAATTCTGATTATGAAAGTTATATTTGTATTGAAAGTTTAACTGTTGATAAAAGGAAAGATAGATATTTATATATTGGGAATTTAGAAAATAAAAAAGAATTAAAAGCTGGAAGATCACATGATTGTGATTTGTTATTAAATGATGTTTCAGTTAGTAGATTTCATTTTAAATTAATTAATCATTTTGATAATTTATTTATTGAAGATCTTGATTCAAAATTTGGTACTTTGATTTTAATTCAAACTCCAGAATTAATATTGAATAATACCTTACCTTTATATATTCAAGTTGGAAGAACTTTTATGTATATTAAAATTAAAAAACCTTTTTCTTTATTTAGTTGTTGTAATGTTTCTGAAAAAGGTGATGAATTTTATTATCATAAACAAAATGAAAAACATATTCATTATCAGAAAAATATTATTGTTAAAGAAGAAGATGATTTAGATGATGATGATGATGTTGATAATGAAAAAAATAATCAAAATATACATAATTTAAAAGTTATTGAAGTTGATAGTTTGAATAATGATAAAGATGATGAAACACAAGTTCATATGAATAGATTAACTTCTATTGGTGATACTATTGAAACTATTGAAGTTACAAGAATTCAAAGAAATAATCCCATTAGAACTATTGGAACTATTATTAATGAAGAAATTGAACAATAAAAATGGAATTTATAATTAACTTATTTAATCCATTTTATTCATTTTTGATAAAATATATATTTTTTTAAAATAATCATTAAAATAGAACATAGAATATTATTCTTTAATTTCTTATTTTGAATTTTAGTAATTATTATATTTTTAATTCTTTTTAAACTTTATTATTTTAAATTGGTTAATTAATTTTGATTAAAATATTAAGTTCTATTTTTAAAATTCTATGTTTTAAAAAAAAATAAAAACTATAAAAAAAATTATTATATTAATTCTAATTTCTTAAAATTATTATTTTTAATAATATTACAGATAACTTATAAATAAAATAATGGAAAATGAAGTAAAATACAAAATTAAAAGAACAATATATTATTTTCCAACTAAAAAAATATTACATCGAAACACAATTTTAAATCATGACTCAATATTTACACCTTATTTATCATTAAGTCCTTCAAGTCGAATAATTGAAACACTTAATTTACCTTCAAAATATAATATTAAAAAACAATATAAAATATTAACAAGAAATTTGAATAATATTAAAAAAGCAAAATCAAATTTATTATATCTTAACAAAACAGAATATGGAAATTTTCATCGAAAAATATTGAAAAAAAAAATTAAAACAAATTCAAATATAGGAAATTCACATTTTTTTATAACATTATCTCAAGAAAATAATACTTTATCAGATTTAAATAATAATATAAAAACATATTCAAATCCTCCAGAATTAAATGAAAAATATAAAAAAAGACAATTTTTTAATTTAACAAAGAAAATAAATAATAATCAACCATTAACTCCAAGAGAATTTAGTAACGAAATAAAAGATTTTTTTAAAAAAAGAATAATATCTAATGTATTAAAAAAGAAAAAAAGAAATTATATTGAAGATTATAATAATAAATCTGAAAGAATTGATATGAAAATATTTCAATTAAAAATTGGGAATAATTTAATTGATTCTTTTATACAATCAAATAAAGATTTATTAAGATTTTCAAGAAATGAAAAAGAAAAAGAAGAAAATAAATTAGATGATATTATAATTCAAAAAGAATTATTAATTGATGAAATTAAAAAATTATCAGAAGATATTGAAAAAAAACAAAATATTTTAAAATTTTATAAATCGATAGAAGATATTAATAAACAATTTTTTGGAAATACAATAGAATTTATTGAGAATCCTAATTTTATTGAAGAAAAAATAAATGAATGGACTAATATAAATATTAAGTTATTAAATATATTAAACGATAAAAAAAATAGTTTATTTAGAATTAAAAAGAAGTTAAATAATTTGGAAATAGAGATAAATAAAGATTCTATATTTGATGAAAAAATAAAAATAAAAAAGAATCATTTGAATGATTTAAAAATGAAATATTTTTTATTGCTCAAAAAAAAAGAATATTATTTAAAAGAAAATAAGAAATGTAATAGGGAAGATAAAAAGATAATATATAATTTTAATACACTTAATATGAAAAGAATGTTAAAAATAAATAGAGAAATAAAATATAATAATATGATTTATAATTCAATTCCTTATTCAACTTTAGCAAAAGTTTTATCAGATATGATTAAAAATATTAGAAATTACTCACCAAATTTTTATATAATACCAAAGAAAATGAGAAATTATGAAGTCGAATATATTCTTAATTTAAAATATAATGAAAAAAATAAGAAAGAAATTAATAAAAATATATTAATTATGATTTTAATTTTAGAAAGAAGTTGGGAAAGTTTATTTATTGAACTAAAAAAAGATGTTTTAATTCCTACAAATGCTAATTTTATAAAAAATGAATTATATACTATTGACAAAAATAAACAAAAAGAAAATATTAAAAATTATAATATAATATCAAATGAAATAAGAGAAAAAATGATTGAAAATATAATTAAAAAAGATAATAAAATAATATTAAAACCAAAAAAGAAAATAAATAAATATCATTCCCAAACAAATTTATTTAAAAAAATAAGTAATAAAAAAAATCAACAATCAAAACCAATTATGGATTATACAAATATAATTGAAGGTATTTAAAAAATTATTTTATTTAATTAATACAATTTCTAATATATTTTAAAACTAAATAAGTTTAAATTTTATAAATAAAAAAAAAATTTTTTAAATTTCAAATAATTTTTTATATAAAAATAGCTATTTTTCCATTATAAAAAAAATAAATAAAACCCAATTCTTTTGATAAATAATTAAATTAAAAAAAAATAATTAATATATTTAATTAAATGAGCAAAGATACAGAAACAAAAACAGAGACTCAACTTCCATATGAAGAAGAAAATGATGATGATTTCTATGACAATAATAATAACGATAATAACATAATGGACAAAGCATTAGGAAACATAAAAAACGATCCAGCTTCAGCTCGAAGTAGACCAAGAAGAAAACCAATAAACCAATTAACAATAGAAGACGAAAAAACAATTCCAAAAATGCCTGATAAAATAATAAAAAAACCAAATTTAGATGAATTTAATAAAAAAATTAAAGATTTAAAAGAGCAAAAGAAAAAAAAAGGAGCAAATATAAAGGAATACTATGATAAAATTAATGAGGAAAAAACTGGAGTTAAAAATGATGAGAAAGAAACTCTTTTTTTAGAAAAAAATGAATTATATAAAAAAAAAAATGAATTAAGAAACTATATTCAAAATGAAGATAAATTTTCTGAACCATTAAGAAGTACTTTAAGAGAATTAACTGATGAAGTTAGAAAATATGAAAGATATCATTTTTCAAATAAACCTGAATTTATTTTAGCTCAAATTAGAGATATTAAAGAAAAATTAAGTTTTAGTGAATTAACTTCTACTGAAGAAAAACAATTAATTGATAAAAAATCAATTTTAGAAGAATATTATAAACATTTGAAAAAATTACATGATTTTAAAGATAAAAATAAAGATATTTTAAATAACACTTTAAAAGAAAGAAAAGAATTAAAAGAAATTAATGAAAAATTAGCAAAAATAAATGAAAAAATTAAAAAAATGACTCCAACAGAAAAAAAAAAGGAAGAACAAAATCCAGTTATAAATCAATATTTAAAAACAATTGAGTCTTTGAAAGAAGATAAACAAAAAATTCAAGAAGAAATTAATAAAGCTTATGAAGATTATGATAATCAATATTATGAATATCAAAAGCAAAGTAAATTAATTAATTATATTAAAAAATGTCAAGAAAAAATTGATTTTTTAAAAAAAAAAAAAAAAAAAAAAAAAAAAAAAAAAAAAAAAAAAAAAAAAAAAGAAAAAATTAAAAAAAAGACTCCAACAGAAAAAAAAAAGGAAGAACAAAATCCAGTTATAAATCAATATTTAAAAACAATTGAGTCTTTGAAAGAAGATAAACAAAAAATTCAAGAAGAAATTAATAAAGCTTATGAAG
>Ga0256407_10009888_pt1 | contig 13520 bp, 12 predicted proteins | sample RumenRJG_04DNA_FD_193489 | JGI IMG/M metagenome (GOLD analysis project Ga0256407, IMG submission 193489) | Bovine rumen microbial communities from Lethbridge, Alberta, Canada - RJG_04 | ecosystem: Host-associated > Mammals > Digestive system > Stomach > Rumen | place: Canada: Alberta... | reverse complement strand
ACTGCCTCCGATGAAACAGTGGTCAATTACTTGCAGAATGCTTTCTTCTCAGCAGGGTATCTGATGGCTGCCAGCGTTGTGGCCTTGAAGTGTCTGAACCTTGTTCCAGACCTCGCAGCATGGATGATACCAGAGGGCGATACGGCATTCTCCACCCGTAGTTTCGGAGAGGGCATTGCTACCTCAATGCGTCAGTCTGCAGGTCGTTTAGTAGGAGTTTAACGAAATTGAGTTATAATATGGTAATCAAGAATTTAGAAAACAAGATTAAGCTTGTGCTGATTATATGCAGCTTGTTCTTAGTGGGATGCGTTGTTATCTCCCTTGGCAGTATCTGGACTGCCAGAGGAATGGTCAGCGACGCACAAAAGAAAGTGTATGTTCTGGACGGAAATGTTCCCGTCCTTGTCAACCGCAGTACGATGGAAGAGACCTTGGACGTGGAAGCCAAAAGCCATGTCGAAATGTTCCATCATTACTTCTTCACCCTTGCACCCGATGACAAGTATATCAAGTACACGATGGAGAAAGCCATGTATCTGATAGATGAAACTGGTCTGGCACAATACAACGCCTTGAAGGAAAAAGGATTCTATGGCAATATCATGGGAACGAGTGCCGTCTTCAGCATCTTCTGTGACAGCATCCGTTTCAGTGAAGAGAATATGTCATTCACCTACTATGGCCGTCAGCGTATTGAGCGCAGAACATCTGTGTTGATGCGTGAGTTGGTCACTGAAGGCTATCTGAAACGAGTGCCGAGAACTGAGAACAATCCTCATGGCCTACTCATTGTCAACTGGCGCACTATCCTTAATAAGGATCTGGAGCAGCGTACCAAGTCGAACTATTAAACGATAATAATATGGGATTCAAGAAAATTCTGTTCGGGGAGAAAGTGCCTGACAAGGACGACCCGAAGTACAAAGAACGCTACGAGAAAGATGTGGCAGCAGGACAGAACTTTGCTAAGGCATTGCACCTTGACAAGGGAGCTGCTTGTGTGCAGCGTTTTGCGTCCAAACACACCAAACTCTTCCTCGCCATTATCTTCTCATTCGTGTTGTTCAGTGTCGGTCTGAGTCTATACCGAATGACACAGGCTGTCACTTATCGACCTCAGCCCTCCAGTGCCATTGAACGCCAGGAGCAGGAACTGCATTTCAAGCGTCATCATGCCCCAAATGAGCAGGGGATGACGAGAGAGAGAGACAACAATAGTAAAACACCACATCAAAACGACGAATATGAAGCTTTCAGAAAAGATTAACTTCCGGCAGCCGAAGTATATGCTTCCTGCCATTCTGTATTTACCCATCCTATTCCTGGGCTTCTTTGTCATTCGTCTCTTTGGAACGGAAAAGGCCGACATTGATAAATCGAACCTGGAAACCACCGAGTTCTTCAATGACAAGCTGCCTGATGCCAATATCAAGGGTGATGGTATCGGCGACAAGTACACCAACATGCTTAATGACTTTGGAAAGATTAAGGATGAATCAGCCGTTGAGAACATTGAGCGTGGTGGTGAGGACATCAAGGAAGAATACACCTCACAGTACAGCGATGCAGAGGTGGCAGCGATGGATCATAACAGCAGACAGGCACAGGAGTCATTGGAACGTTTGAAGCTGTTGCAGGAGCAGATGCGTCAGCAACAAGCTTTGGACAATAATTATGCAGAAGACCGCACGGGCGGCAACACCTCAGAGGAAGATGAGACGCTGGAGAGTCTTCGCAAAGCTCTTACTGAAGCGAGGATGGAAGGTCAACGACAAGCTTCAGGAGGTCTTTCTGCCGTGGAGAATACAGCTACTGAGACTGGTGACAAGGCCAGACAGCAGGTAGAACAAAAGGTCGGAGAGGTTTCTATCAATGAGAATGCCGTCACCGAGATAGCGGAAGAGGCAGAAGCCGAAGAGGTTGTCAAGACACAGAAAGAGACATCAGACTATTTCAATACCATCACCACGAATGAGCCGCAGAATAAGTTAATCAAGGCCATTGTTGATGAGGACATCAAAGCTGTTGATGGAAGCCGAGTACGCCTGAGACTGCTTGATGACATCGACGTAGGTGACCGTACCATTCCAAGTGGCAGCTATCTCTATTGTACGATGAGTGGCTTTAGCCAACAACGTGTCAAGGGAACAGTAAAGAGTGTCCTTATAGATGATGAGCTGGTAAAGGTCAATCTGAGTATCTACGACACCGATGGCATGGAAGGACTCTATGTGCCAAGGAGCAGTTTCAGGGAAACCACCCAGGATGTTGCCAGTGGAGCCATGAGCCAAAGCATGAGTCTTAACGACGGCTCAGCAACTAACTCTTTGGGACGTTGGGGGATGCAAGCCCTTCAGAATGCTTATCAGAAAACTGCCAATGCCATTTCGAAGAACATCCGTAAGAATAAGGTTAACATCAAGTATGGCACACAGGTATATTTGATCAATTCAAAGGAAAAGAGACAAACAAAATGAACATCAATATGAAACTATCAAGAGTGTTAGGCATGGCAGCCTTTGCGCTGCTGTCCACAATGCCTGTCAAGGCACAGAAGACGATGGATGATATGCAGTATCTTACCATCAACGAGAATGTAACCACGGTTATCACAGCCAGTGAACCCGTTCGTTTTGTGGACATCAGCACGGACAAAGTGGCTGGTGACCAACCTATAAACAATACGGTACGTCTGAAACCCAAGGAAGGTATGGATGTACACCATGACGGTGATGTGTTGGCTATTGTCACTATCGTCACGGAACGTTATCGTACTCAGTATGCTCTTATCTATACTTCACATATGGATGAAGCAGTGACCGAGAAGACCATTTCGCTGGATGAACGAGTTCCATATAACAATCCCGCAGTCAGCATGTCAACGGAAGACATGACACGTTATGCGCGTCAGATATGGGCATCACCGGCACGTTTCCGTAACGTATCTACCAAGATGCACCGTATGACTATGAGACTAAACAACATCTATAGTGTTGGCGAGTATTTCTTCATTGATTTCTCTGTAGATAACAGAACCAACATTCGTTTTGATATAGACCAGCTAAGGGTTAAGCTCAATGACAAGAAGACCTCAAAAGCAACGACGGTGCAGACCATAGAGCTGAAGCCGGAGCTTGTTCTTGACCCAACACAATCTTTCCGCTATGGCTATCGGAATGTCATTGTTCTGAAGAAGATGACCTTCCCGAATGACAAGATCTTGACCATTGAACTTAGCGAGAAGCAGATTAGTGGTCGTACCATCTATCTCAGTGTCGAATATGAGGATGTACTCAGTGCCGATTCGTTTAATAAAGCTATTTTGATGGAGGAATAAAGCGAGAAAACTATGAGAATGAAAAGTAATTTGAGAACGCTGTTACTTGTCTCTGCCATGCTGATGCTGACAGTGACGGGTAACGCACAGAGCCACGGCAACCGTCTCTCATTGGGCGTTGGTGCGCTCTATGAGAGAGGCCTGGATGCAACTCTTGCCGTTGAACATGAGACCAAGAACCACAATGCTTGGGAATACTTCGCCAACGGCTATATCAAGTGGTCGAAGGATGATTCAGCAGGACACATAACAAAAGAATCATTCTGGAATAACTACCGCACATGGGGATTAGGCATTGCCTATAAGCCTTGTGTGGTACGTTCCAGAAACAAGTACGGCTGTTTGCGTATAGGAGCCAGTGCTGGCAGTGACACCCATGAGTTCGTTGGCTGGGCGAATATTGGTTATGAGCACAACTATGTTCTCCGTCATGGATGGCAACTATACTGGCAGGTCAAGACAGACTTGTGTATCAACGGGGAAGACCTCTTCCGCACAGGAATTGTGTTAGGCATAAAACTACCGACAGGATCACGATAAATACGATTGATTATGAAGACAAGAATTTTCAACAAGGTATTTTATGCTTTGGTAGCCACCATGCTTCTTTCTTCCTGTGATGAGCATTTCGAGGAAGATTTCTCTTGGCATAGTTGGATGCCAGGCATGGTCTATAGCACCAATGGAGATGTCACTACCTATGACAAGTGTATAGCAGATGGCAACACCCCTGAAGCAGTCATCTTCTATGTGGATGCTGCTGATGAAATATCGGGAATAGCCTATGCAGTCAGTATCAAGGATTCTTTGCAGGATGCTTTCAGCAATCCAGATACCATCTATGTAGCGCAAGGAACTTCTGCTGACATCAACGCTTGTGATGGTGAGACAAACACAACTGCTTTGCGATATGGTAAGATAGTATCTCCCATAGCAACAAGTGTACAAGACAGATATTTCATCCCTTCAGTATGTGAGATGTATAAGCTCTATGCTGCAAGACATATCGTTAATTTTACGATTGAGCGATGCGGAGGAAAACCTCTTCCTGTTGACTCAGTAGATTGTTGGTACTGGACAAGTACGGAATGTGAGGGTGCAGCCACTGATAGGGCATGGCGTTTCAGCCTGTATTCAGGTCGTTTTGAAAGTGCGGACAAGCATACATCCTTGCCTGTAAAACCAATAATGATGATTCGTTTGAACAAAGAAGAACAAAACCGCAAGTGATGGAAGAGAGCAAAGACCTTCAGACGCTGTATAAGATATTCCGCACCTTCATCTACCTTTCCTTGGTCGTGGAGTTTTTCGAGTATGCCATCAACCCAGATGTTCTCGACTTTTGGGGTGGCATCCTCGTTGATTTCCATGATCGGCTTAAACTGATGGACGTATATCAGGACGGTCACATGCTTCGCAGTAAGATCATGACATTCCTAATGATATGCGTTACTTGTGTCGGAACACGAAACAAGAAGAACTTGGAGTTCAATGCCAAGAGGATGGTTATATACCCAATTACCTTTGGTGCTATCCTTATGTTCTTTTCTGTCTGGGTCTTCAATCGTCATTGGAATCCCACGTTCTTTACGCTCCATAGCAGCACATGGATTTACTTTTTCATGTCTATAATAGGTACTGTACTCATTCATGTTGCCCTCGACAATATCTCCAAGTATCTGAAGGACGGCTTGCTGAAAGACCGCTTCAACTTCGAGAACGAAAGCTTTGAGCAGATGGAGGAAAAGGTGGAAAACAAATACAGTGTCAATATACCGATGCGTTATTACTACAAGGGTAAGTTCCGCAAGGGATGGGTCAATGTCATCAATCCATTCCGTGGTACATGGGTTGTGGGAACGCCTGGTTCAGGTAAGACATTCTCCATAATCGAGCCTTTCATCCGTCAGCACAGTGCCAAAGGTTTTGCGATGGTAGTCTATGACTATAAGTTCCCGACGCTTGCTCAGAAACTCTACTATCATTACCGTATCAACAAGAAAGCCGGAAAGACTCCGAAAGACTGCCAGTTCAACATCATCAATTTTGTCAATGTTGAATACAGCCGTCGTGTCAATCCAATCCAGCTGAAATACATTGGAAACCTTGCGGCTGCCAGTGAGACTGCCGAGACTCTTCTTGAATCCCTGCAGAAAGGCAAGAAAGAGGGAGGTGGAGGCAGTGACCAGTTCTTCCAGACATCAGCCGTCAACTTCTTGGCTGCTTGCATCTACTTCTTCTGCAATTATGAGAAGAGACCATACGACGAGAACGGTCAAGAGTTAAGCTTTGACAAGACCATTGACCCAGAGACAGGTATGATTAAGCCTACTGGTATTGTCCGTGATGCGATGGGTAATGTCACCACACCTGCATATTGGCTTGGTAAGTACAGCGATATGCCTCATATCTTGTCATTCTTGAATGAGAGCTATGATACCATTTTTGAGGTGTTGATGACCGATACGGAGGTAGCTCCGCTTCTCGGTCCTTTCAAGACAGCATTTGAGAACAAAGCTATGGAACAGTTGGAAGGTATGATAGGCACCTTGCGTGTCTTCACTTCACGACTGGCCACTAAGGAATCCTATTGGATATTCCACAAAGATGGCGATGACTTCGACCTGAAAGTGTCTGACCCGAAACATCCCAGCTATCTGCTGATAGCCAATGACCCAGAGATGGAAAGTATCATTGGTGCATTGAATGCCTTGATTCTAAACAGACTCGTTACGAGGGTCAATACTGGTCAAGGTAAGAATATCCCTGTCAGCATCATTGTCGATGAGTTGCCGACATTATATTTCCACAAGATTGACCGTTTGATTGGTACAGCTCGAAGTAACAAGGTCAGTGTTGCCTTGGGCTTTCAAGAACTTCCGCAGTTGGAAGCCGACTATGGTAAGACTGGTATGCAGAAGATTATTACCACTGTTGGTAATGTGGTCAGCGGCTCAGCCAGAGCTAAGGAAACCCTTGAATGGTTATCCAATGACATCTTTGGCAAGGTCGTACAGCTGAAAAAAGGCGTTACAATCGACCGTGACCGCACATCAGTCAATCTCAATGAGAACATGGACAGCCTTGTGCCTGGTTCAAAGATTGCCGACATGGCTACCGGCTGGATATGTGGTCAGACTGCCCGTGACTTCGTAAAGACCAAGACTGGTAGGGGAGGGAGTATGGACATACAGGAATCAGAGGAGTTCCAAACCAGCAAGTTCTTCTGCAAGACAGACTTCAACATGGCAGAAATCTCCAAGGAGGAGAAAGACTATGCTAATTATCCTATCCCTCAGTTCTACCATTTCGACTCGCCAGAGGTTCGTGAGCGCATCTTATATGCCAACTTCCTTCAAGTCAATCAGGATGTGAAAGATATGATTAAAGAGATACAAGAATTCAATAAAAAGTAAGCGATAGTTGTACGTTAAGCAATTTTGGCTTTAAAACCGCTCCATTATAACAATAATGGGGCGTTTTTTAGTAATTTCTTGTTAAAAAATTGCAAAAACGCAATTTTTATTGCTACAATTATCATGTTTATTATCGAAACATTATGTAAATTGCGAGAAAAACATTATCTTTGTACCCAATAAATATAATAATGTGTAACATGGAAGGTAAAGACTTAAATCGATTGAAAGTAGTGCTTGCTGAGAAGAAACGTACTAATAAGTGGTTAGCAGAACAACTTGGGGTTGATCCTGCTACTGTATCTAAGTGGTGTACAAACTCAGCCCAGCCAAACCTCGAAAACCTGATGGACATCGCAAGATGTCTTGAGGTTGACCTCAATGAATTAGTGAGGATGTAGGAGTAGCAAGGGGCAAGCAAGGGCGTAGCATAGGACGAGCATAGGCCAAGCTTATACCTTCGGAGGTGGTTCGAAGAAGAAAGCCGGAAGGAAGAAGAAAACAAGAAGATAGAAAGAAGTAAACAAAAAATGATATGCCAGTAGATAAACAAGTATTGTTGCGTTATCAGGTTCTGAACAAATGCTTCAGAAATAGATATAGGGAATACACTATCAACGACCTCGTTGATGAGTGCAACAAGGCTTTGCGCCGTATGGACAAGCCAGATGTATCCAAACGCACCATTCAGAACGACATCAATATCTTGGAAGCGGATTATGGCATCGAGCTTGATGAGAAGCTAAAGCAGGGCAAGAAACGTCTCTATCGCTACGTTGATACTAATTATTCAATTCCATTGTTCCGCATTAACGACGAAGAGCGCCACAAGCTTCAGGATGCTATTCGTGTACTGGATAATTTCGAGGGTGATCCCATGTATGACTGGGCCAGGACGCTCTTGATGCAGATTGAGGGAGGCTTGTTTACCGATGAGTCAACTCCTGTGGTTTCTTTCCAGTCTAATCCAGATCTGAAAGGGCTTGACCTATTTGAGAAGCTCCTGCAAGCTATCATTAGGAAGCGGGTGCTGAAGATTGAATACGCACCTTTTAGCAAGGACAGTTACAGCGAAAGGATTTATCCCTACCATCTGAAGCAATTCAATGACCGCTGGTATCTCATTGCCCAAGCCGTTGGCTATGACTCCTTAGGTCATTATGCCTTAGACCGAATTGAGGGGTTCGAGGAAATATCCATGCCGTACAAAGATTCTGATGTGGATTTCGAGGAGTATTTTGATGACGTGATAGGTGTTACCGTTCCAGAACATCTTGAACCTGTGGATGTGGTGATACGTGTTAGCAACAACCGTTTCAACTATATCAAGACCAAGCCCCTACATCTCTCACAGCGAGTTATCTCTGAAGATAAGAATAATACAACGATATCTATCAATGTCAAGATTACCAAGGAGCTGATAGCACTCATACATTCCTTTGGTCCCGACATCGAAGTCGTTTCTCCGGCATCCCTCAGAGCTGAGATTGCGAAGAATATTCGTGCTTTAAATTACCTTTATCACATCGATGAAAAAAACCTGCATAGTTAGACACTACCTTTGCAGCGTGAAATCAATAAAACAGTAGATTATGGCAAGAAATTATAAGTATAGAAACATCAAGAATAGTGTTAATCACCAGAGCACAGAGGCTTTGGTTGAGCAATTCAATGCCCAGGTTGGCAAACGCTGCTGGGCTTCAGCTCGTGCAGCTCACGATACGGAACTCATTGATACGCTCATTGACAGAGGCGTGGATGTGTCCGCTGTCTACGATGGCGAAAGTATCTCTTTCAAGGAGCATGTGGTGCTTAATGAAGACTTGAATAAGTTGTTTTTAGTGTAATTATTTAAACGATGAAGAAAACCTGCACAGTTAAATAGTAATTTTGCAGCAAAAATACGAACAATGAAAAAAATAGGATTTAAGAATTTTCGTCGATTTGTGGACTTTGATCCACTTGATATGGGTAGTCTCACTATACTTTCTGGAGGAAACAACTCTGGAAAATCAACAATCGTGAAAGCAGCTATGCTTGCTATGAATTTTCTAAAAACACCACGAGTTAATACTACACAAACGCTGTTAAATGATCGGGAAAACAGAAAATTCTTCTTTGATATTGACAACGCTCATGTATCTTCCTTTGTACGTGCGCTAAATTATAATTGTCACCCTCTAAAGGATGCAATTTCTTTTTCAATATCGTTGAATGAGTTTGATATTACATTAGGGGTAACATCATCAGAATCAACTGCCAACTCATTTGGTCTTTTATCTTTTGCCAATATTAAAGACACAAACCAAAACATAATATACGAGTTTGAATTCGAGAAAACGCACTCAATGTATATAAAGTTTGGTGATTGTAATGAGGATAATAGCGACGAAATAGACGTCGATAATATGAAAGTTTCCATTCAAAAATTGGAACTGCAACTGAAGGATATGACAGACTTTATGGAAATATCCAAGATTAATAGTGAAATACAGTCACTCAAAAGTCGTCTTTCACGTCTGGAAAAATCATTAGATAACAGATCTTTTACTTTCCCAATCATTTCCTTCTCTGATGATACCGCACCTTTCTTCATAATCCATCTAATGGATGGCTTTATCGGAATAGCTAACCAGAAAGACAGCAAGGATGACAGCAAAGAAATAAAAGATGCAAGAAATTATTTGCATTCACGAGAATCTGATATAGCGGCATCTATACTATCGCTGACATCTGCTATAAGCAATTATCAATTTGAGTACATGTCCGCTCATGCAGCTTCACAAAGAGCTTTCTATACGACTTACGACAAGTCTGATTATACTGCCCAAACAATTAATGCTTTCTTTAAAGCCGGCATTGGAAAAGAAGATGGTAATGGCTCAATCGATATTTTAAAGCAACAAGGTAGTGAATTGTCCTTACCTGAGAATTTCATACTCAAATATATGAAGTTATTTGGTATAGGGTCAGGGGTGCACATCTGCAGTTACGATAACGAATCTTATTCCGTGGACATCATGGACACCTCTGGAAAGTGGATGGCACTTGCTGATAAGGGCATGGGGTCAATACAGTTAATGATTCTACTGCTAAAAGTAGCTACATTGGTAAAGAGTTACGAGTATACATCGAAGAAGCCTATGGTTCTTGTTGAGGAACCAGAACAAAACCTTCACCCCAAAATGCAAAGTCTGTTGGCAGACCTCTTTTTTGAGATATCTCATGAATATAAGTTTCAGATACTAGTTGAGACGCATTCTGAATACCTTGTAAGAAAGATGCAGGTTATCTTTGCCTCGGAAATGAAGAAGAAGGAAGTTTCTGAAGATGAAATCAACCAATGGATTAAGGTTTACTTCTTCCCAGAAGATGCACATCCTTATTTGATGACATTTTTAAGCAATGGACGTTTTGAAAACTCTTTCGGACCTGGTTTCTTTGATGAAGCTGGTAAGTGGAACCGTGAACTTAATAAACTGGAACGACAATAATATGGCAAAAGTATTCATGACCAAAAAAGCTTTTGATGGTTTGGATGATAGCTCTCTGGAATATGGAATTATCTCTAAGCAGACTAAAGTATATCTTGACCTATCTGATGAAGAACTAAATAAGTTCTTGATACCAGAAGATGATGAGATTGGTAATGGAACCAATACGCTTTTTGATTTCCAACAGGATCATACTAATGTCTCTTTCTTGACAGGAAAAGATTTATTCGAGCAGGTGAAGAATAATAATTTCTCAATGCTCACTAAAATTCCGGATGGTATCTTCGTTTTAAATGTAGATCAACCTACTGCTGAGAAAATAAAGAAGCAGTTTGGGGTAATCTGTATGTCAGAGGAACATATTGATTTTTCTATTCTCACACGCAGGCATGCGGAATTCTGTGAAAGAGAAATAAAAGATAATGCGGTAGACTACGACCTAACTCCCAAGCCCAAACATGTCACAGCTAATGACCTTATTCCCGACGATTTGATTCTACCGTGCAATTCGGTCGTAGTTATTGATAAATACCTCTTTGATGACGATAAAGATGGAAAGTGTATCGCTGGACTTCTGACTCGTCTCCTTCCAAGGACATTGAATGCACAATGCCCATGTCATTTGCTTATTATCTACGATAACAGCAAAGCAGGAGCTACAGAGGAGATGCACAAGTCAGCATTTAAGAATATCTCAGAAATTATGTACCCTGTGCTGAAAAAAATTAACGGGCTAGATATTACTGTAGAGTTCCTTGCCGGTGATTTTGCGCCACCGAAAATGTTCGAGGACTTACACAATCGTAAAATCATCACCAACTACTCACTAATTTCTGCAGAGCATGGTTTTGGTATGTATGATGGTCATAATCGTATGAAATGGGATCAAGAGTTTTCTATTGAAGCGTTATATTCTGACGGTCTCTTCAACTCTTCTGTAACCCCTGACAAGAAACGGCAAATCATTCTTAAGAAGGTTGGTACTATCGTCAAATATGCTCAGGAAAAATTCGACAAAGGGAATAAGCGGCCACAGTTCAGATATGGCAAAAACGACAAATGTAATCCGACTAAAATATCACCAAATGAATTAGAAAATCGTCTCGTGATTTTTTCGTGAGCTGCGCAAAAAAGTTGCACACTAACAATATAACTTTGCACTCGGAATGATAAAGAACAGTATAAAAATAGAAGAACAAACCAAGTCTTTTTGGAAACTCGCCTCTGAATTGCGAATGTTTCCAATAGCTGACATTGGCCAGGCATTTATCGCCTTACTTTTCCTTCGTAGAATGGATTGTTTATTACAGCCTTACTATGAACGGATACATAAGGCATTTGCCCATTCCAAGGTTGATGAACTTTACTCGGTACAACTGACAAATGGCTTGACTTTCTATAATAATAGTGGAGTATCTCTTGACGAATTGCTTATAAATGAGACGAATTATATAGACCGTTTTGATCAATGGCTTAATGGCTTTGACATAGAAACCAAGAAGACGCTCAACGGATTGGGGTTCAATCGGGATTTGTCTATTATGAAGCAATCAAGAGGTTTCTACAAGTTGCTTCAAAGAGTCTGTCAATTAAATCTAACAGAGCCATTAGATGCAAATCTTGTTCAGGAATTGTTTGTGTCATGCTTAACAAGAGGCGCTGGTCAATATCTCTCGCCTAAAGAATATGGCGAAATCATAGCAGCTCTTCTGTTTCAAGAGGGAGGCAAACGTGTAAAAGCTAACATATTTGATCCTGTCTGTGGTTCATCACTCATGTTGAATGCAGTAGCACAAGCAGGATTAAAGAAAAAAATCTTTGAAAGCTATGAATGCTTTGGTACTGACCTGTATATGGGTGCAGTTGCTTTGTCTAAGGCATTAAAGCTTTTGATTGGTCTTGATAATCTCCATGTTGAAGTCGCAAACGCCCTCGTGAAAGAGAGTTTTGAAGGGATGAAATTCGATTACATCGTAGCTGACCTTCCTCTGGGAGGGCGTTTGTCGGAGCATGATATTAAAGACATGGCTGCCAATGATGCATATGTAAATGGTATATCTTCAAAGGTAAGTCCAGAGATGTACTTCATTCAGATGATTATTAATCGCCTCACAGGCAGCGGGAGGGCCGCAGTTATTACAGCAGGAGGGCCTCTTTTCAATATGCAGAGTGTAGATGTTCGTTCTTGGCTATTCAGCATGGACTATGTTGAAACGATAGCCCGTATCCCCAAGGTTAAATCGGCTTTTAATGGAATAGACATGTTCGTGTGGATACTGAATAAGGATAAGGAACAAAAGAAAAAACAAATGGTACAACTGATAGACCTCCAACTTATGGAGAAGTATGTACCGTCTCATACTATTATTCCCGATGAACTACTCCTTGAACTAGAAAAGAATGAGAAAAAGAATTTTTTCACGAGGCTCATTCCAACCTCGGATTTTGCAACATATAATGTTACTTTGCAAAACCGTCGTTATGGTGGTACAATTAAAACGACCATTTCCAACAGTGCCAAAGGTCTTGATGAATTGTTAAACCAGGGTTATGATGTTTCTGAAAATGGTCCGTGGAGTGTGCTTTATGAAAAAACCACCGTGGATTATACTATAAATTTCAACGCATTTTTTTATCAGAATCCAGAAAGTAAAGTTTCTGCATATAATCTTTACAGCAATTTAAAGGAATCGCTCTATTATGTATCAAAATACACGAGAGAACTTGAAGCAATGAAAATGCCTGATAGATCTAATCTCGATGATGATTCTGTAGTGCAAAATTCACAATGGGCAGGAAAAATTCCTGCTAGTTGGAAGCATCTTGCACTCCAAAATATTTTCGAGTGTAAAATAGCTGCAAGACAATCTTTAGCCCCTGGAACTTATGCGCTTTTAACTGCAAAGTCTCTGCGAGATGAAGAATCTACAGACTTCGTAGAGCCTACAGAAAAGTCTGTGATAGTTACTGATGAAGATATACTCATTGTCCGCACGGGACAGAATGCTGGAGAGGTATTCGAAGGTAGAGAGGGTGTACTGGGCAATATGGTTTATAGGATGCGTATCCTTGATTCCACAAATTATTATGTAGACAAAGCCTTTTCATCTTATATGCTTCAGGCAATGTCCAAGTACTTCTCTTCCCTTGCCCAGGGGATGGGTATCCCAAATCTTTCAGCCAAGGCTATCAATTCGACTTTATGCTACTTGCCTTCCTTGGAAGAGCAGCAGCGTATTGCTAAATTCCTAAGACCTATCGTTTATGAAA
>Ga0256407_10009887_pt1 | contig 13524 bp, 10 predicted proteins | sample RumenRJG_04DNA_FD_193489 | JGI IMG/M metagenome (GOLD analysis project Ga0256407, IMG submission 193489) | Bovine rumen microbial communities from Lethbridge, Alberta, Canada - RJG_04 | ecosystem: Host-associated > Mammals > Digestive system > Stomach > Rumen | place: Canada: Alberta... | reverse complement strand
TTAAGCGTCCGGAAGTTTTCCACAAAAGACCGGTATCTATTTGTGCGGCATATCCGTATTTACAGAAATCATATTCAAAGATCATGTGAAGATAACGGCGTGTCAAAGCAGCCTTGAGCTTTTTGCCAAGAGCAGTATCTTCGATCTTTTCATCACAAAGACCGTAAAGCACGGGATAGACATACAAAAGGGACTCGATATTTCTGGTCCAGTCGGTCTTTATGGGATTGGTGATCGAACCTTTGTGTATCCTGTACCGGTATGTCTTCTCCGGAATGTATCTTACGTTCTTTGCTGAAAGCAGGACCTGTATCACCCATAATTCATCTTCATGAAGAATGCCGTTTGCAAAATAAAGATCATTATCTAGAAGAAACTCTCTTCTGTGTAATCCGAGCCATACCGTTGCAGGAAAACTCATGCATGCATCAAGCTGTTTCTTTAATGCCTGCTGTCCGGATATTATTCCGTCATCTGCATTAAGACCTAAGTGAATAAAATAGTCTTCCCTCTTTTCAGGAAAAACCGTTCCTTGATCATCGAAGATCCTGGCATCCCACAAAATGACATCTTCGCTTGAACTTCCGATGTCTTTTACAACCTTCGAAAACGATCCGGGATCAACTTCATCATCAGCATCACAAAAGAAAACATATTTGCCGGAGGCTTTTTTTAGGCCTGCATTTCTGGCTTCAGAAGGACCCTCATTGGATTTGCGGATAAGAGTTATGTTCTTATGGGACTTAACGTAACCTTCAGCAATTTCGGCTGAAGAATCAGTCGACCCGTCATCTACCAGGATTATCTCCGCATTCTCAATGCCCTGTGTTTTCAACAAAGCCTCAAGACAACTGCCGAGATATCTCTCAGCATTAAACACGGGGATCACGACTGACAATGCAGTGTCTGAATTGGAAATGATATCAGTCATATGCTCATTTTAATGTATAAACAGGTTAAGTCCCAGTACCATGGCCTTGTGCCTTAATTTCAAAGCTGTTCTCCTGAGAAGTGCCTTGTCTACATTCTTCCCGCAGTCGAACCGCCAGAACCTGTATTTATAGATCATGTGAAGATATCTTTTTGTCAGGTTCCCCTCAAGGTATTTTCGCAAAGGATCATCTGCTAGTGTGTCTTCATAGTATTTGTATAGCTTGGGATACACATACATCATGGCCTTAACATTCTTCTCGAGATCGACATTATCGGGATTTGTAACAGAGCCGTGGCGTATCCTGTACAGATAGATCTTCTCGGGGATGTAAACTACGCTTTTGGCATTAAGGAAGACCTGGGGGATCCATAATTCATCTTCATATGTCGTCCCCTCTTCAAGGAAAAATCCGTTATCAAGAAGATAATCTTTTCTGTACGCACCAAGGCAGACACTTGCTATGAGACCTTTACCGTCTTTGACGAGCGATTCGACAACCTGTCTGCCGGTATATGTTTTCACGGTCCTTTCGAGGCCGCAATGCGAGAAATAACTTGTATTCTTACGGGACAGGATGCTTTTTTCTTCATAAATGATGTCACAGTCCCAGAGGAAAACATCTACTGAAGAAGTCTTGGTTTCCGCTATGAAATCTCCAAACAAAGCAGGATCTACTTCATCATCGGAATCGCAAAAGAAAACGTATTTCCCATAAGCTTCTCTGATTCCGAGATTCCTGCTTGAGGAAGCACCGCCGTTTTCCTTATGAAATGAGCGGATATTCTCATGGGCTGCAGCATAGCTGTCAGCTATCTCTCCCGATCTGTCCGATGACCCGTCATCAACAAGGATAATGTCCGTTTCCTCTATTCCTTCCGTTTTCAAAAGCGAATCAAGACACATAGGAAGGTACTTCTCTACATTATAAACGGGGATAATTATGGACAGACTCGGATTATCGGGCACTATCATTTGCTCCTCATTTGAACAGATTATCAGCGGCCTCGGACAGCTTTTCGCAAAAACCTTCAATGTCAGGTTGATACGGTTTGGCATCCATACTCTTTATTATCTCATCATAACGGATAAGAATGTCACCCAGATCATTGATATCTTCGATCAGGATGATATTGTGTCTCTGTTTTTTGAGTTCGCGACCGATCTCGAGCTGATGGTCATCAACGTGCTCGCCTAAAGCATGAAGTCTGGGAACAACAATGGGAACCTTACCGAGATTAACTACTTCAATATAGCAGCAGGGACCTCCGTGGGTAACCACGATCCTTGCTTTTTTGATAAAATCGTCCATTTCACTCTGCTTGTAAAATTTCTGCCAGACACAGTGTTTGGGCTGGTACGTGGAATAGCCGGTCTGGATGACGACTTCCTCATCATGCTCCCCGGCCCAATTGTCCATATATTCGACCAGACGGTTAAACTGCTGCTCGTGCGTTCCGACGGTAACTACTATCATGCTCAGAAAAGACTCCCGTAATAAACAGCTTTTGGAAAGACCTCTTTCATCTGTTCCCACTGGACAATGAAAAGGTCAGAGATCTTGTAGCAGAGTTTGCCCGAGAGCGAAGCCTTGTTGATCCTGTCGAAAGTCTCAAGATAGATGAGCTTGGCACCCATCAGCTTTCCGATATAGAAAAATGGAACGGCAGGTGCGGCACCGGCTGATATGATCAGATCAGGCCTCTCCTTGCGGAGGATCTTAATTGCTCTGTGCGTGTTGATGATCAAAGCCTTAAGGCTTCTGTTCGACGGATAATAGACTGGGTAAATCTTTTCACCCTTAAGCAGGCTCCTGGCATCTTCCTTGTCGAAAGTAGCCCAAAAGCGCTCTTTACCCTCCCAAAAGGGACGCAAAATATACAGATGATCAAGATGCCCCCCGGACGAACCTACGAGGCACACCTTTATTCTTTTGTCGCTCATTTAATCTACCCTTATTGTTTATTTTATCCCTGTCAGTTATTATACAATATTTCGGTGAAAAATATCACAAAGCCCATTAATATCAAGGTTTTTTTAGGATTTGAGGGTGGGCATATGCGGGCTGTTTTTTCTGAACTTTTCAAACACAAAGAATAAAATAGTCGTGTATCTCCTATGATAAAATGAAATAAATAATAGCGGAGGACCCCTGATGGATCTGTTCAAGGTTTTTATTTGTGAAGACGAGAGCATCGTGCGTGAAGGTCTGCGCGACATGATCCCGTGGGAGAAGTACGGCTTCGAGTTCGTCGGAGATGCTCCCGACGGCGAGATGGCCCTGCCCATGATCCGCAAGCTAAAGCCCGACGTGCTCATCACGGACATCACAATGCCTTTCATGGACGGACTGTCCTTAAGCAAGACCGTCACCAAAGAGCTCCCCAACATCAAGATCATCGTAATCTCAGGTTACAGCGATTTTGAGTACGCCCGAAAAGCGATAGAGATCGGCGTCGAGCAGTATCTCTTAAAACCAGTCACCAAGACAGACATGATCAACGCCCTTGAAGGCGTCCGCAAGAAGATCTCCGAAGAGAACGAGCAGAAAGACTACGTAAAACTTTACGAACAGGAGTTCAAGAAGTTTGAGCGTCTGTCGCACAGGGTATTTTTCGAGAAGCTCGTGGAAGGCTCCCTGTCGGTACAGGAGATCTACGAAGAGGCTGACAAGCTCCACTTAAACCTCTCGGCCGGCGGATATAACATTGTTATATTCTCGATCAGGGACTTGGACCAGTCCACATATTCTGATGAGGCTTCCGGCGTAACGGAGAATCTCTTAAACCAGTTCCTGCAGTATCCCGATTACATCATCTTCAGATGCAATCTGTTCTCATATGCCGTGCTCATCAAGGGCGACGAAGAGAGCTTAAAGCGCATGGAGGAAAAGTGCGTCAAGATGATCGGCCAGCACTGCGAGCAGGCTTCGGCCACTCTCGACTGGCACGTTGCAGTCGGCGTCGCGACGAACAGACTGAGCGGCCTTTCATCCTGCTATCAGGATGCGAACCGCGCATTTGCATACAGACACATCTTCCCTAACCAGCATATCTTCACGTCAGAACAGATCAAGTCAGAGCAGTACGTTCCTGACGAGAGCGAGCTCCATAAGATCGATGCCGGCAAGTTCGATCCCATGATCATCAGATATTTCGTCCAGACGGGTACCGCCGGCGAAGTTGAGACATTTGCCGACGACTATCTGAAGAGCCTTGAATCGAGCGTCAATTCGATCCTGTTCCGCTACTACCTGCTCGTAAGCATCAGGGTCAACGTCGAGCTCGCGCTTAAAGAGGCAGACGTCGATTCCGAACAGATAGCAAACAGCCTCCCCACGTTCGACACGAACATCACTGCTGAGGAAGTTAAGCCCTATCTCAACGAAGCACTTTCAGTCGCGATCAAGATGCGCGATGCCGAAGCACAGAAGCGCGGCAACGACATCATCAACAATGCGGTCGATTACATAAACGAACACTATGCGGATGAAGACATCTCACTCGATTCCGTTGCAGAAGAGATCAACATCAGCGCTAACTATTTAAGCGCACTGTTCTCAAACAAGGTCGGTTTATCCTTCGTCGAATACATCACCAAGAAGAGAATGGCAAAGGCAAAGATCCTGCTGCGCAACACGAGCAAGAGGTCCGGCGAGATCGCAAACGAGATCGGTTACAGGGATCCCAGATATTTCTCATTCGTATTCAAGAAGAACCAGGGCTGCACCCCCAGCCAGTACCGTAACGGGGAAGTTACCGAATAATGAAGTCTCCTTCAGGCAGATCCCCAAGCGCCAATTCGGTACAGAAAAAAATGTACCGTCTTATGCTGCAGATGTTTATTCCGATCGCGGTCATACTGGTCAGTATTTTCGTAATGCTCTTAACGCGTAACATCATCTACGCATCGGTATCGGGCAACATCGTAAAAGCTTCGGGATTCAACCAGGACTTCAAAGACGACATCGATCTCCAGATGTATCTCTACGTTGCAGGAAGCAGCGACGAAAAGCCGTGGGACGACGTTGAAGCCGCAAGAGCCCTCGCAGAAGATCTTTTGAAGAACACTTCAAATCCCGACGGCCGTATGGCGATGAACAACGTCCTTTCTCTTTGCGACAACTTAAGCACCTACATGGAGAACATCGATTCCATCGCAAGCTACGAAGACCGTATGAATGAACTCGAGACGAACATATACGGTATCACGCAGCTCATCGAAGACTACATGTATTCGTACCTCTACTATGAGGCCGGTGAGATGGCGAGCATCCAGAAGCAGATCGATTTCTGGCTCTCGGTCGAGATCGCTTTTGTCGTGATCGTAATGCTCATCGTCATCCCTCTCGTTTTGAGCCGTGCAGTAAAGCTCTCGAAAAGCATCACCGATCCCATCGTTGCAATGAACGGCCGCGTTGAGCAGATCGGCGGCGGCGACTTAAGCCCGCAGACGCCTGTCGCAACTGACGACCCTAGTCTTGCATCCCTCAGTACCGGAATCGAAGACATGGCGGCAAGACTTGATAAGCAGATCGAACTTAACCGCCAGGAGCAGATAAAGCTCAGGGATATCGAGTTGTCACTGATCCAGGCACAGATCAATCCGCACTTCCTCTACAACACACTCGATGCGATCGTATGGCTCATCGAGATAGGCAAGAATGACCAGGCAGAACAGATGGTAACGAGCCTGTCGTCCTACTTCCGTTCGTTCCTCAGTGACGGCCGCGACATCGTAACCGTTGCCGAAGAAAAACAGCATATCCAGAGTTATCTCGAGATACAGCAGGTCCGTTACAGGGACATCATGGAATATGAGATCGACATCGATCCTTCAATCGAGAATACCAAGCTTCCCAAGATGACTTTACAGCCTCTAGTCGAGAATGCGATCTATCACGGACTCAAGCCCAAGCGCGGCAAAGGTAAGATAATCGTTACCGGTGTACGCGAGAACGGCGACATCATACTCAAGGTATCAGACACGGGCCTCGGTATGAGCGAAGAAGAACTTGATACATTACAGACAAGAATCTTAAACGAGGATACAACGAGCTTCGGACTTACTTCGGCTTATAAGAGATTAAAGCTCCTCTATGGCGATGAATTCGATTTCAAGATCGAGAGCAAACCTCAGGAAGGAACATCGATCAGTTTAAAGATTCCGGGAAAGGCAGACATAGATAATGAGACGATTCTTTGATAAAGCTCTTAGCATATTTTTAAGTTTTGCATTTGTCTGCGGCATGGCAGGATGCTCGTTCCGCCCTGCACAGGAAACATCAGATCATGATGTCTATGTCATCGGTTTTTCGCAGGTTGGTTCCGAATCTGACTGGAGGATCGCGAATACAAAATCGATGAACGATACATTCGCCAATAATCCCGACTACGAACTCGTAATGGATAATGCGAGACAGCAGCAGGAAAACCAGTTTGCCGCTGTACGCCGCTATATCCTCGAGGGTGTGGATTTCATCATCATCGCACCCACGGTCGAAGACGGTTGGCAGACGATCCTTACTGAGGTCCACGACGCAGGGATCCCGGTGATCATCATGGACAGATCCGTTGCAGTCGATGACGAAGATCTCTATCTCACTAACATCGGTTCCGACTTTTTGCGTCAGGGAAATCTCGCAGTCGAATGGCTCGAAGATGAGATCCCCGAAGACACTGAGATCAAGATACTTCATCTTCAGGGAACGATCGGTGCGACCGCGCAGATCCAGCGTACAAAGGCTCTTGAAGATGCAGTTGCAAAGCATCCCAACTGGGAGATCACAAGCCAGCTATACGGCGACTTCACCGAAGCAAAAGCATATGAGGTAGTGACCGACTACTTAAAAGAAAACAGCGACATCGACGTGCTCTACAGCGAGAACGACAACATGACTTTCGGCGCGATGAGAGCGCTTGATGAAGCAGGCATCTCTTACGGCAACGGCGGCCAGGTCAAGATCATCACTTTCGATGCCACAAAAGAAGCATTGCAGTACTGCCATGACGGCAAGATAAATCTCTGTGTCGAATGTAATCCGATGTTCGGTCCGCGTGTAAAAGAACTCATTGAAAACTACAGGAACGGACTGCCGATCCCGAAGCATGTTTACGTTGATGAATCTGCTTATACGACGCAGAACATCACACAGGAATTTGTAGATTCAAGAGAGTACTGATACCTGATCCTTAATATCGATGTACATTTTTCGCGATTTTCGACTCGAAAATTGCACAGAAACAGCTTTTTATACAATTTTACGGCTTCTTTTGACCAAAAATGTACATCGCTAAAAACTGTCGTATTTTATTTAGGGATCTTCATAGGAACGGTAACGCTTGTAGCACTCCGCCCTTCAGCCAATGCAACCGAAGATCTGGCAAGAGTCTTGCAGTATGAATCGATGTCGCACCCGGCATAAACGATTCCGGAATCACCTGAATAATAATCGTTGTCAAAGCATGCCACCAGAATATCTTCCGGCACCGATACTCCCCTTTTACGAAGAAGGAAAATGAGCTGGTGTGCGACCATGCCGTTCTGGCAGATTACCGAATCGCATCCGAAAAGATGGTTATCGATAAATGAAGCAAACTTTTTGCTGTCACCTGAGATGATCTCTTTCTCTTCTTTATATGTCATAAGAAAACATCTTGATTCGTCGTAGCCTGCATCAGCATCAAGAAGCGCGTCGATATATCCTTTATACCTGTCGCGGCCTGATGAATCATCTATTCTGAATATGCATGCGGTCTTCTTTCTGCCGGTCTCAAGAATATGTTTTGTAAGGTCCCTTCCGCCTTCGTAATTATCGGATACGACATGTATTTTTCCCAAGGAAGAATTCAGATAGATAACGGGTATTCCGGTATCTTCAATCTCTTCAATAAGCCGCAAATTCGGATCGGGGACCAGGTCTTTTACAGGTTCGATAATGAGTGCCGCAGGATGCTCATTTATGACGCGTGATAATATCTTCGATTCTTCAGATACACTTCCGCCGCACGAGAAAGATCTGAGTTCGTATTTGGAATTTAAGAGCTGTTCTTTAAGACCTGAAATAAGAGCGGGACTCTGGTATCTGTCACAGTCTTCGGTCATGAAGAAAACAGTTCTGTTATTAAAAGAATCATCTGCAATATAAGAACCAGCGCCGCGTCGTTTTACGATCAGTCCTTTTAGCTGGAGAACGTCGAGGGCTGAACGGATCGTCTGTCTGCTGCACGAAAATTCAGAACAGAGATCCTGCTCGGAAGGAAGTCTCGTCCTGCCTTCCGATCTCATCTTCTTGAGTTCTAACTCAAGCTTATTAACTATGACTTTATATTTCTCAGCCATGGTTAAAAGACCCCTCTTTTATACTTGGCAAAATTATACAGTCCGCCTTGTGTGCAAAGTAACGCTAAATTTTTGAGGTGTCGTTTTTCGACGCGGAAAAAGTGGAGTATTTTATCTTGTTCCCAAAACGGAATTATATGATTTCGGAATAAGAAAATTGCAGTTGTTCATAATGACAATTTGAATTTGTGCAGGTGCCTTAACCTGTCATCGTAGAATATCCGACAACGGTGCAAAAAATTTTCCACAATGGCACATAAAAGCAGTGCAAGACAATGCAAGTTGTCTGTTTTCATCACGAAAATTTCAAATCTGTATTTATGCAAACTTACCATTCTCAATACGGCATACGAGATTCGTTGCGGGTTATTGCCGATGGGTGTTTATTTGGGGCAGAGTACACCGGACCACATCACAAGGCCGGGCAAAAACCTCAAAATGAAAAGGAGAATCATTATGAAGAAATTTGTAAAGATGTTGGTTTCTTCCGCAGTCATCGGTGCTATGGCATTTGGTATGTGCGCTTGCACACAGACAACACCTACACAGGCACCTACAGCTGCTCCTACTGACGGAACAACAGCAGCAACTGAGGCACCTACCGATGCACCTGCAGCAGACGGACTTATCAAGGTTGGTATCATCAACAACGATCCTAACGAGTCCGGTTACCGTACAGCTAACGACAGAGACATGAAGGAAACATTTACAGAAGAGAACGGCTATGAGGCTTCTTTCTTCTACAGCCTTAAGAACGAAGACCAGATCGCAGCAGCTCAGAAGTTCATCCAGGACGAAGTAGATTATCTCTTGATCTCAGCAGCTGGTACATCAGGTTGGGACGGAGTTCTTGAGCAGGCTCAGAAGGCTGGCATCAAGGTTATCCTCTTCGACAGAACAATCGACGCAGACGAGAGCCTCTATGAAGCTTCCATCGTTTCCGACATGGCTAAGGAAGGTCAGCAGGCAGTTGACTGGCTCGCTTCACAGAACCTTTCTGAATACAAGATCGTTCACATCCAGGGCGTTATGGGTTCATCCGCTCAGATCGGCCGTTCAGGCGCTCTCGACGATAAGGTAGCTGCAGAGGCTAACTGGAGCATCGTTACACAGCAGACAGCAGAGTGGTCAGAAGAGACAGCTCAGCAGATCGTTCAGGCAGTCATCGACTCAGGCGAGACATTCAACGTTATCTATGCAGAGAACGACAACATGGCTAAGGGTGCTGTTGCAGCTCTCGACAAGGCTAACATCTCTCACGGCGTAGGCAAGGACGTTATCGTTATCGGTTTCGACTGCAACACATGGGCACTTGAAGAGCTCCTCGCAGGCAACTGGAACTACGATGGCCAGTGCAATCCTTTCCAGGCTGCTTACATCGACGACATCATCAAGAATGGCGTTACAACAAAGGTAGTCATCATGGACGAGAAGGGCTTCGACGCTACAACTATCACAGCAGAGGACGTTGCTAACTACGGTATCTGATACTAACACTCTTTAACTAGAGTATTTAGCTAACCCACGAAAGTTGTGCGATGCGATGCGTCTCATCGCATCGCACATTCTTTCTTTAAACAGGAGGAGAAGAAAATGGAAGCAGGCGCAATCTTGGAAATGCGCGGGATATGTAAATATTTCCCGGGTGTACGCGCTCTTGAGAAGGTTGATTTCACATTAAGAGAAGGTGAAATCCACGCTCTGATGGGCGAGAACGGTGCAGGAAAATCAACACTCATTAAAGTGTTGACCGGCGTATATCCAAAAGACGCGGGCTATGTCACTCTTTCAGGCGTTCCCGTACATATCAAGTCGCCACAGGATGCACAGAATATAGGAATCGCTACGGTTTATCAGGAGATCACACTCTGTCCTAACCTTACGGTTGCCGAGAACATGTACATCGGACGTACAAAAGGACCTTTCACAAACTGGAGAAAGATCAACGCAGATGCAGACCATCTTCTTGATGAACTCGGTATTCCCGCAAGGGCAAAAGACCAGCTCGGAAACTGCTCGATCGCAGTCCAGCAGATGGTAGCCATCGCACGTGCGGTAGACATGGACTGTAAGGTTCTTATTTTAGATGAGCCTACATCCTCACTTGACGAACAGGAAGTTCAGAAGCTCTTTAAGCTGATGCGTGACCTTAAGAGCAAGGGCGTCGGCATTATCTTCGTTACACACTTCCTTGAACAGGTATATGAAGTATGCGACCGCATTACCGTTCTCCGTGACGGAATGCTCGTCGGTGAATACATTATCGAAGACCTTCCCAGAGTACAGCTCGTATCAAAGATGCTCGGTAAGGATTTCGATGACATGGCCGAGATCAAAAGTGACTCGGATGCTGAAAAAGTGGATTATAACGGTACCCCCGTTTACCAGGCAATTAACCTTACCGGAACGACCGGAATAAAGCCGTTCAACTTTGAGATCCACAAAGGCGAAGTTAACGGCTTTACCGGCCTTCTGGGTTCCGGCAGATCCGAGAGCGTCCGTGCGATCTTCGGTGCGGACAGAGTAGCCGGTGGTAAGGTAATGGTCAACGGCAAGCCCGTTACCATCAGAAAGCCTCTCGATGCAATGAAACACGGCATCAGCTACCTTCCTGAAGACAGAAAGAGAGACGGTATCGTCGGTGACCTTTCAGTAAGAGATAACATCATCCTGGCGCTGCAGGTAATGAAGGGATTCTTCAAACCTTTTTCACGTGCACAAGCCGAGAAGTTTGCAGACGAATATATAGAACTCCTGAACATCAAGACGGCTTCACAGGATACTCCGATCAAGTCGCTTTCAGGCGGTAACCAGCAGAAGGTAATCCTTGCAAGATGGCTTCTTGCAAACCCCCAGTACCTGATTCTCGATGAGCCTACAAGAGGTATCGACGTAGGAACAAAAGTCGAGATCCAAAAGCTCGTATTAAAGCTTGCATCAGAAGGAAAGAGCGTAACGTTCATTTCTTCCGAGATCGACGAGATGATCCGTACATGTTCGCGTCTTGTAGTCTTGCGTGACGGCAAGGTCGTAGGCGAACTTAAGGGCGACGATCTCAACCAGAATAAGATCATGGCAACGATTGCCGGAGGTGAATCCAATGACATCCAGTAAAATATCAGCAAGAGGTTTCTTCGGTAAGCTCGTAAGAAATCAGTTGTTTATCCCGCTTGTGGCTCTCCTGATTCTTGTAACAATAAATCTATTTGCAGATCCCACTTTCTTTAAGATCTCGTTAGAGCCGAGCAGCACAGGTAATCTCATCCTGTCAGGCAACCTGATCAGTATTATCGACAACGCATCAGAGCTTGCCATTCTCGCTATCGGAATGACACTCGTTACATCTGCTTCAGGCGGTCAGGATATTTCCGTAGGTGCTACCATTGCCATCGCCGGATCAATGGTCTTAAGATTCGTTAAAATGTATTCTCCCGATATCAGCGGCGGAAAGTTTGCAGCGATCATTATCTTATCTTTCCTTGCTTGCGTAGTAGTATCTGCACTGTTCGGTGCATTTAACGGAGCACTTGTAGCGTTCTTTAAGATACAGCCGATGGTTGCAACCCTGATCCTCTTTACTGCAGGACGTTCTATCGCAGCATGGATCAACAACAACGACAATATCTCCATCAATGATGCAAGATTCGGTTACTTCGGTAACTTTATTCCCGGAATCCCCATTCCGACTCCGGTATTCATCACAGCTATCTGTCTTATCGTTATTGCTCTTGTCCTGAAGTTCACAAACCTCAGACTCTATGCACAGTCCGTAGGTATCAACGCTTCATCTTCAAGACTCAATGGTATCAACCCTAAGCTTATCAAGCTCCTTACTTTCATTATCCTCGGTGTATGCGTTGCCGTATGCGGATTCATTAAGGTATCACGTACTTCTTCGATCACCTACTCCGTTATCGCAAACAACATCGAAATGGATGCGATCCTCGCAGTAGCATTGGGCGGCAACAACTTAGGCGGCGGTAAGTTCAATCTTACGGCATCAGTAATCGGCGCTTATGTTATCCAGTTCCTTACAACCACGCTTTTCAAGTTCAAGGTAAGTTCAAGCGAGATCTCTGCTTACAAAGCAGTCGTAGTCATCCTCCTGATCTTCATCTCTGCTCCTGTTATCCGCAATTGGATCGCAGACGTGAGGAACAAGAACCTTGCTTCCAGAAAGTCGAAAATCGGAAAGGAGGCAAACTGATATGTCAGTTAACTCTAATACCTTAGGACAGAACAAGCTTAAAAAGCGTTCTTCCTTAACAGATTCAAATCTCCTTCTTATAATTACCATCGCTGTATTCTTCGTAATGTACACCAGCGCCGTAATCTATCTCAAACAGGGATTCCTGAAGCCCCAGATGTTCTTCAATATTCTTAACGAGAATGCATCGCTCCTCGTACTGTCATGCGGCATGACACTCGTCATGATCACCGGCGGAATCGATATCTCTGTAGGTCAGGTAACATCACTCGTATGTATGACATGCGCCGTTTATCTCCAGAAAGTAAATGACGGCCTGATCGCCGGCAATGTATTTACTTCAATGTGCATCGCCCTGGCTATCGGCCTTGCCTTCGGTATCGTACAGGGATTCCTCGTAGCTTATCTCGAATTCCAGCCGTTCATAGTCACATTGGCAGGATTGTTCTTTGCAAAAGGTATGACCACCATAGTAAGCAGCGACAGAATCGCCGTAACTTACGAACCCTTCGTCAAATTGTGCAGAACCGAAGTCACCATTCCTTTCCTCGGTTCCGTAAACAAAAAAGGCATATATATTCCTGCTTATGTTGAAGTAGGCGTAGTCGTTGCACTTGCAGTAGTTATCCTTCTCTTCTGTTTCCTCAAATGGACAAAGCTCGGACGTAATTTCTACGCAGTCGGCGGTAACAACCAGAGCGCCAACATGCTCGGTATCAACGTTAAGCTCACAAAGTTCCTGGCACACGTTCTCTGCGGTCTCTGTGCAGGCATCGGCGGATATCTCTTCTTCCTCCACGCGTGCTCAGGCTCTCCCCTGCACGCACAGGGCGCCGAGATGAACGCTATCGCTTCTTCGATCATCGGCGGAACGCTCCTTTCAGGCGGTGTCGGAAACATTGTAGGAACACTTTTCGGAGTGCTCTCGCTCTCAACAATTAAGAACATCGTAACTTCCCTGGGTCTTGATGAGGCCTGGTGGACAAATATCACCGTCGGCGGAATGCTTTGTGTCTTCCTTATTATCCAGAGTGTTATACTTGCA
>Ga0256407_10009885_pt1 | contig 13527 bp, 13 predicted proteins | sample RumenRJG_04DNA_FD_193489 | JGI IMG/M metagenome (GOLD analysis project Ga0256407, IMG submission 193489) | Bovine rumen microbial communities from Lethbridge, Alberta, Canada - RJG_04 | ecosystem: Host-associated > Mammals > Digestive system > Stomach > Rumen | place: Canada: Alberta... | reverse complement strand
AGATTAGATAATGATATCTTGAATGATTGAGTAGTCCATTCTTCTGGAGATGCACCTCTGTCTCTAAATTTAATATCATATAATGGAGTAGAACGAAATATATTAGATTCTGGACCAAATTCCATGATATATGTAAAATACCATTGTATCTTACCAGCAGGGAACATACCTCCAGTCTCATTTTCTTCTATTGTGATATTATCAGTAAAGTGGATATTAGACACAAAGTCGAAGTAATAATCGTTCCAATGTGCCCTTTTTTCAGGTTTCTCAACGATATTTATCATACGTGGTTGATTTATACCGTCAGTCCAATAAACCTTCTGTATATCCTGATTTTCGAAGTATGGCAATGTTTCTAATGGATATGATGCAGAAAAATTAAGATGACCCTCATATAGAAGCTCACCATTTAAAACATCATTGTTAAACCATAATCTGTATATTCTATCTAAACTATCTGTCTTTAACCATGTTATATTTGTTTTCTCTATTGGGAAATCTTCTATTTCATCTTCTTGACCATCTATGAATATTTCTTTGTCTCTATCAGTCATAAACACAACCCACTGATTGTTTAGTAATACTTGACCAATAGGAACACCATTCATATCTCCATACTGACCATCTGAATTATGACCCGTAGCATCAAGACCATAAATAGGTACATATTTATTACCCCTTTCATTAGTCATTGCATACATCTCTCCAGTACGAGTACCTTCTGCATTAGGGTCTGTAGTTATTCTTAAATTCTGATTTTCATATGCAAATTCAGGGTTGAATGCACTTTCTGTCATATCTCTATGCATTCCCCTTATTATGAAATCTTGATGTTTAATAGGCATTTCTATTTATTTTATTAATTATTAATATCTATTAATGTTGTCTTCTGTATTCTCTATCGCCTTGCTCAATAAAACCTGAGTCAAATGATGTCATGCGTGGTATCAATGATGTCCACATTCTTGCAAATGCTTCCATCTCAGATACGCTAGGTGTAGTAAACTCTTTCTGTAACTGTCCTGCTCTCCAAGCATAGTCTTGTTGAACATTCTGTATTACAGCACTACTAACCTTTCCTGTCTCAAATAGAACAAGGAATAATTCTTTCTTGATATAAAGTTCTAATGTTTTCAGATAAATACCATTGTCTATTAGAAGTGGGTAACCATCTTTATCTACAGGTATTGCTTTGTAAGATATAATGATATTACCATTCTTCATAGATGTAAATATTACATTGCCTTGTGTCTTGAAAGCAAGTTCATGTGGTCTCTTATACCATTCAACTCCTTGATTATCTTTTATAGCTTGATAATCTCTGTCGTTTGGAGTAAATGTATCAGTCATAGCCCTAAAACAGTTCCTTGTAAGACAATCTTTGACTTGGTTGATAGAAACACAGTCGCAAGGGAGAACTCCTCTGTAATCCTTTATTTGGATGGTCACTTCTTTATTTTCCATCATATCTGGTAATCCAAAGATGTCTATAAAGTCAGACACATACTGAACAGCCTGCTCTATACCGAAGTCTTTCAGTAGAGGATGTCTAAGTACTCTTGAAACAATTTCCTTTATATTGACATATTTAATTTCCTTTATCATAGTTATCTATTTTATTCTTGGTCTAAATAATCCCTATATCTTTTCTCTCTGTAAATAGGAACATTATTATCTGTTATATATTTTATTAGTCTAGTTGCAACATCTTGACAAGTCCTGAACTTAAACATACAAGAATGAGGATGTCTTTTATGACTAAACCTAATACGTACTATACGAAGCGTATTAGGTTCTACTATTCTCTTTCCTTGCTCTATTTCTTCATTTACTCTTAAATCCCTCGTAAGGTTCCATTTTACTGGATAATTTGTTTTCTTTGTATTGATATCGTAATATGGTTTGCGTTCATAAGCAGTCAGCCTACCGATATACGGAATATCCAATTCTTGCGAGGTTATCAGTTTTTCTGCCATTACTTGATTTATTCTTTCAACTAGTTTATGAAGTTCAATTGTCTTCATATCCTTTGTAATTGGCGGTTTTTCTGACTTTAGAAGGATTTTTCTCAATTCAGAGAACAAATGTCTATTGTCATAACAATAACCTTTATTCTTCCTATATTTTATGTTTTTATCCATCTTGTCATTTATTATTATGCTCTATTAGACTTTTTCTGCTTTGTCATCTTGTGCATTGTTATCTTTGTCTTCTGGTTCTACCACAGGAGCTCTTAGCTCATTATAGACAAATTCGAGCAATTGAGGCACTTTATCATCAGCAATAGAGAAAGTACTGTCTAAACTATCACAAGTTGGCTCACAGGCTAATTTTGCTGCTTCTGCTGCATTTTCAAATATTCCAGTCATCCTAACTTTTTGTAGATACAAGAACTGAGGATTCTCTGACCTCATATAAAGATAACCTCCGAATGTAGTAGCATAAATAATGTTTTTAAGATATTTATTTTCTCCTACATATCTGAATCTATCTTTGTCTACATAGACTATATGGATAGAACCGAAGTAATCTTCAGGGTGTATAACAGTTATTCCTTTCCCTATAAGAGATGGTAATTTATCCTTACTTCTAAGGAATGTACCACTCTCACATTCTTCTCCTATAATAGCAGGTACTTCTATCAGAGGTATACACAATGTCTGATAGTTAGCTTCAGAAAACTCTGCATCAGCAGATTTATCCTGCTTAATGAGAAAGTTTCTATATTTATCTAATAGAAATATAATATGGTCTTCTGTGAAATAAGTATCATCAGTATTCTGTTTCAACTTATCCATCACCATGTAAACCAGCTCTCTATACGTACTCATAATCTAACAATTACTAAATAATACAATCACAAATACAATTAAGCACATTGCTATAATGCTATAAGCAGTTGCTATTTCGTCATTAAAATTATCCATAAGCAAATCTTATTTAGTATTAATAATATATTTAATTAATCACCTTCGTCTATTTCAGGTTCAGGTTCAGGTCTAGGATTAAGATTTTCATACTCATCGTATTTCCAAGAATCAGTATCATCCTTGCCTACAAAAGATTCATCCTTGTATAGAGGTACATAATCTTTCCTTGTAGCACCTTTCTCTGCTATTTCAGTATCAACTATCCTATCAGGACGTGGAATAGCGCAAATCGAACAATACAGGCAATTAATGACTCTTTCTATAACTCTTTCATCTTCCTTATTCCAGAATTGTGAAAACTCATCTCTGAAATTAGTTATCATCATAAGAGCTAATATTCTGTATGTAGCCTTATAGTCATAATAGCCATATTGAGATAATCTTACAAAGTATCTTCTAAGAGATTCGTGTGCTACCATTTCGGCATCATCTGTAAGTTTGTCTATTACAGACTGGATTCTCTTAGACTCTTTCTCCATTTGTATTTTAGACAGATGTCTTTTGCATCCACAGTTAGAATGAGGCTTGCATTTGCATAATTCCTTAGGGTCGATAGTTTGACCTTCTGGTACATCATGCCATTCTCCTGTTTCTTCTTCTGTCTGTATACAAAACTTTATTTCGTCTCCTACCATAATTTATTTACTTTATAATATTTATAGTATTTATAATATTTATAATATATATTATGGATTATCTCCTGCATCTTCTACATCCACCTAAGGATAAACTACCACCCCATCCATATCTTCTGTTAGGATATAATGCTTCAGGTAAGAACATATTATCGTGTATCTTATCCCAATATCTGTTATAATGAGGTCTTTCCCACAAAGGTCTTTGATTATGGAATAAGAAAAATCTCTTCCAGTACAAGATAGCTTCTGAATAATGTCCAGTAGCAATACACATTTTAACTGATTCCCATCTTAGATATAAATCTATGAACTCCTTTGGTATTTCGCAGTCATTCAATAACTCTCTCATAAGACACATAAATCTTCTATATATCAAAAACTCATTCACACAAACCCCCAACGTCAACTCATCTTGTTGATTACATGGACAGTCAATAGTAGGGATTGGTGCTTTGCCTGGCTCTGTGCCTCTACATTTAACATATACGAAGAACATAGTGTCTGCCAATGGTTGACAGAAATCTTCTTGTTTAAGTTCTATTCTAGCATGTTTTACATTAAGAGGGATAATACCTTGTACATACAATGTAATATCTTTACCATTATACATATAGATATCATCTTTATCTACTTGTACTGATTTAGTAGATGTTATTTGTACTTCTTGACTATTGAGCCATTTGTAATAACATCCTTCTTCTATATCAAATACTACATCATTACCATCTACTGCTTTCTTCTCAGTAAGGTCTATGCTCTTTATTGTAAATGGATTACTATAAGTACCAGTCTCACCAGTTCTACATTGACAAGTATTACAGTGGTCATGACATCCGCAGCCGTGTCCACAATGGTCATGGCAGTGATTATGACAACAGTGCTTGCTTCTAAGAGTACAGATAATATCCATATATTCATCTACCTTACCAGTTTCCCAAGCTACCTTAGCAATATAGTCTTCTCCATATATCTTCCTTTTAAGAATCCATTCTGGAGATATACCAGTCTCTACGAAAGTATCTTGAGTGTCTATTACTATTTCATCAAGATAGATATCTTTGTAATATGATTTCTCTTTTACTGATACATCTATTATCATAGATTTACCATCTGGAGTGATATATAATTCATTTATATCTACAAATCCTGCCATATCTGTTAATTTTATTAGTTATCTTTTATTTTGCCTTTAATGGCTATTTATTTTGTTTTACAGCGCAAATATATATTCAGACATATAAAGTGTCAACCAAGTATAAAAAAAAGGGTAAGCACTAAAATACTTACCCTTTTATAGATTTTAAGGATGGTTATTAGCCATTTCCGCCTTCACCGCCGCTTGCTGGAGCAACAAGCTCAAGAGCAGACTCGATAGCAGAAACGATACCAGCGATGGTTGCTGTCCAACCTGCACCAGTAGCACCAGATTTCTTAGCAACAACGTAGAGTTGTACTGGAGATTTCTGAATATCCTCTGCATCGCCTTCGTAGTGCGAATCGATAACGAGCGATTCGTATTCGAGGGTCGGGTCGATAAGAGGTTGAGTGAAGTTCGAGTAGGGGAAGAACATTTTACGGTTCATATTTCCTCTGTTAGCTTGGCAGAAATATTCAAGGTCAGCAAATGCATAACCATTAACCATTCCACCATTTTCTACTTGGTAGTTTACGAGTTCAGCCCAGTTGTCTACCTCAGTAACAAGAGAACCACTTGAACCACCACCTACTTGGAGAGTAGAGTATGTTACATCAAACTCAGGACGAGAGAAGTTGTATCTACCAAGTTCCCAATCATTGTATGTCTCATAGATTATAAGCGCATCAGTAAGAGCAGTAGTAATCTGCAAGAGGTCACTAAGCTTCATGCTCTTAAGTTGTGCAAATGTAATCTTTTGATTAGCTACAGTGGGAAGTGGGGTAGCAGCCGACGAAGGACCTACACAAACTTCAAAGCCAAGGTTGGCATCTCTCTTCATATTATCTGCAAGAGATTTAGCAATGGTGACAAGAATCTTGTCTGCTGTCATACCTTCTCTAACTTGGCAGAAACCTTGTTTGAGGTATACGTTGTCTTCACCAAGTACAAGGTAGTGACGCAAATGAACAGTTACCGAAGCAACATCATTTGACTCAACACCGCTTGATGTATTATAGGGCGATACAAGCTTGATGGCTGTTACTTTTTGATGAAATTTAGTCAGAGCTGCAGTACCAGCTGCATTTTTTGGGTCAGTACGATATGCGTCAATCATACTGAAGAGGTCGCTCTTAGACAAGAGATTAGACATTTTAATGCCATCATTGTCTTTGAATACGAATCTACCTTCTTTGTTGCTGTTTACTACAAAAGCAACATCACCTGCAGTAGTAAGAGTCTGTTTAACATCACCATTGGTATAGTCAGATGCTGCATCTATAACACCTACCCAGTTTTTCGCTACAACCATATGTAGCATTTGTTGTAAATTTGGATTCATTTGTTTAAAAGTGTTTAGTTAAACAATTTTGTTAATAAAATCTTCTCAAAAGAAACTAGTTAAAAAATAAAGTTAATTATATAAAACACATTAATAATTCATTATCTTCGTGCTAAAGCCATTTTAATGGCATTTTCAGCTATTATTTTATGTAGTGCAGGATTTACTTCAGATTCTGTTCTATGATTAAATCCATAGACCGTAAGATATTCTGGAAGTTCATTCACTACTATCGGATTAGGCCTTTTAAGATATCTACAAAAGTATGTATCTATTTTGTATTTAGAGATTAACTCAATCATTTGAGGTCTGTCATCATCTCTAAGGTTAAACCTATCTGTGTATCCGTTTACTTCATTATATCCTTTAGATACCTCTATATCTTCTTGTCTTATATTGTGATACCTGTCATATAAATAGAGTAATCTGCCTTCTGCTTCAAACTCATTATTAGGATGAGCTACATCTAATCTGAACACCCTTCTTTCATTAGGTCTTCTAAATGGATTCTGCATTGCTCTGTAGTACTCATCATGTGTTATTGGGGTTACTACTGCAGTATTGCCATCAAGACATTCAAGATTAAGGTCTGAGAAAGTTACTTGCTCATATACGATATAAAGTATGTTTTCTGGCAATGTAACAATAGATGAATCAGATTGTATCTTCTGAAATCCTTTAGTTTTCTTAGTCAGAGGAATATCTTCTAAAATCGGTACTCCACTTCTAATATCTTCTTCATTAACATCAATATCTGCATTTTCTCTAACTCCAGATTGATTGCCATTCCCTTCTATAAGGCTGTAATTTTCGATTCTGTCGTTGTTTACAGCTGTAGCAGTATCATACTCAACTAATGTCTCATCAGCGTAAGGCTTGGTAAATTTTGGTCTATCAGCCTTATTTCTGTAAGCCTTGAACGAATAAACAAGATTAGATAGATATCTTCTTCTTTTTTCTGTTTCTTCAAAAGATACAGATTCATTAGAATATAAATCTTCTACAAGCTGCTCTTGCGAAAGAGTAAGCAATAGTGATTTCTCATAATCATCTAATACTACACCTTTCGGTTTTAAGGCAACATCCATATAATCTGAAAATTCTATCGTAGTCATATCTCTAATCTTTATTCGGTTCTTTGTCCTATATTAATTAATGCTTCAGTTTCACCAGTTCTATATGTAGCTTTAGCAATTTCTACCGCACGTTGCACTATTTCATCATGCATTGCCTCAGGTAATTCACAAACCTGTGCATCAGATACATCATCTGGTAATCCTTCTCCCCATTCACCATCTATTGTGGTACCATAGACATTTCCTATGTTTATTAATATGATTGGTTTTGGTTTTCTAACATAACGCATAGCATAGTTAACTATCTCGCTTGCATATGGTGTTAGAATTTCTGCATCTGTTGTTATCTCTCTTTTATTTAGTACTCTCCAACACTCATTCTGTACAGGGAATTTATATGTAGAACCCCTTAACATTGTAAGTTGATTGTAATCTATTGGAGTTACTATCGCATTTCTATATACCTTTCTACCATTGATAAGTCTTTCCAGTTCTGCTTCCTCTGATATAAAGTACATAAAGTCTTTAGGTAATGTGTATTTGTATCTATGTACGTTAATATCTCTTGTTCTCATAGGAAATACAGATGTTTGGTCCATTCCTATGTAATCTTGTAAATCTCCAGCATATTGCAATATTTCCCTGAAATTAATCTCATTAAGGTCTTCTTCTTGTGTTTCGTTACCAAGTATATCATAATGACTAAAACCTTTGGTATAACGCTTAATTTCAGTTATAGTAGAGAAATCATATTGTCTCTTAGCTGAATCATCATATCCTTCTTGGTATTTGTTACCTTTAGGATTAAAGGTATTTTTGACTAGTTCGAGTTCAGCCGCAGTAAGAACTACAGATTTCTCATATTCATCCAATCCTGGTGACTGATTAGACATTATGTTATTATATCTAATATCAAAACTATTTGAAAACTCTAAACTAGTCATAATTACCTATTTTTATGTATTTAAATTAATGATAACCTTAATTTACCAATTCTTTCTCTTTTACTTCTGCTTCTATAGTAAACCTCAAGTCTTGATTCTTAGGATTATCCAAGAATATTGCAGCTATTGATTTAGTTGCTTCTTGACCATGTTCACACAATGGCAGATTTTCTTTTCTATAATATAGCAAGTCGTTTTTCTTTGAAATAACTCCTGCGTCTATAGCTTTCTTTATTAATACGTTGGTCATAAGATGAGGGTCCGTAACAAGTTGTAAGAACATTTTCTTGTTTCCTTGTATCAACTCGTTTACCTTTGTCTGTAGATGAACAATCTTTGCGTGACCTGATACAAATGGTTTTCCAGTCATTTGCTCTATGATAAGTGAGAGAACATCTGCATTTGTATCTATCTTTCCAAATTCTCTGTATGCTCTCATCATATCTGTCATATTCATCTGGTCCATCTCTGTCTGACCTTCCTCTGATACCATTACGAACTGATATGTTGCTTTTGGTCTATCTTGCAATTCCTTTAATGATTTACAGATAAATTGGTTGTTAGCCAATAGAATCTTATATTTGATATAATCTTCTGGACTTGCTAGATTAAAGTAGTTGTCCTGCTTTGTAAGTCTTACTGTGTTAATTCCATTAGGATTACTGTCATCCCAGAAATTATCTACTTTCTTGTAAACAGACATTGCATTAGGTTCAAGACCCATTACATTCTCAAGATAGTCTTTTTCTGAATCTGTAAGTACATTTACATAAAGACCATCTGTTCTTTTCGGAACTACGAATGTTCTAACTGCACCATCTGCCATTCCTCCATACAATACGTGTCTTGTATTAGTAATATTAGAAGAAGGTCTTATAATGTATCGTGCAATTACTCGTTCATTTCTAAGGCAACATACAAGTTCTTTTTCTTTATTAGTCTTTTCAATTTGCATATTTGGCTGTTTTTCTTCGGTTTCAGCCACTTTCTTGTTACCAAAGTTAGGATTACCCCTCTTCGGTCTTTTAGCCTCTTCTAAGGCTTCTGTGTCAATTTCTACTTCCATTATTTAAATCTCCTAATTAATATCTTATAAAAACAATATGAAAAACAATAAACTAAAATAATTAATAATCAATAATAATCAATAATAAAAATAAAACTAAGGGGTAATTTGGGGAATCACCCCTTAGTTGATGATGTGTTTAATCCATTAATACGAAAGTATTGCAGGAATTATGCTCATAGTACGAGTTGGGTCGAGTACGCAGATACCAAGAGTTGCTTTCTTGTGGATTACTGCCGAATCCTCATCGTAGCTTGCGTGGTTGTTGTTTGTCTCACCAGTGAACGGATTAGCAAACGGACCAGACTGATAGCCACGGAACTCTGGCATTCCCTTAACAGCACATTTGAAGATGTTCTGTTGTTCTGCAGTACCGATATCGAAGATGTCGTAACGGTAAGAATAAGCAGGACCACCATTAGGATGGATAATCTTATGTCTTACAGTATCATCATACGATGGGTCGAGGTCAACTTTGATACGTACACCGTTAGGAGCGAGGTACTCTACAAATTGGAAACCAGCCGAGAGTGCATTGGTATGCAATGGCGAGTTAGTCTTTTGGATACCAAGTGGCTGACCATCTGTAAGGAATGTCTGCCAACCAGATACGGTATTAAGGATAGCTTTGTGGAATTGAGCTGCACCACGTTCACCAGTCTTGATGATGAATGTTCTGTCATTCAAATCAAGTTTAGAAGCCGAGAGTTCATAGAGAGCATCTTCGAGCATCTTAAGTGAGAAGGTGTTATAGTAACGAGTGTTAGCTACTTCCATCTGTGCGAACAAGCCATCACCAGTCTTAATAACAAGACCAGATTTACCATAGTTGAGATACTCATCATTTTTGGTTTTGTTAGAACGACCGTAAGCAAGAGCGTTGTTCTTGTACTCACCAAATTTCTGTTCTATCTCCCAGTCTACTTTCTTCATCCAAGCAGAGATAACTTGTTTCTTGCCATCTTTACCAACAACAGGAATAGCACATTCCATATTGTCTTTAATAAGACGACCACCACATTTGTGCTGAATACGAACGGTAGAGAACTCGTTCTTCATAGCGGTATGAGAAGCATGGTTGATATCACCTACTTTTCTAGAGAGGTCATTCTCAACGAAAGCAGCGATATAAGAGAATCTCTCACCAGTAAGCAATCTTTCGGCAGGCACACCGTCAATATTGCCACCAAACATCTCTACTTTATACTTGAAGTATACACCCTCTTTTATAGCATCGCCAAGGATTCTGAATTGATAAAGGTCAACATTACCAGTGATTACTTCTCCATCGAAGAAGTAGTCTTCCTCGAAGTAGAGGTAGAAAGGAGCACCAGCAATACCAGTGTTAGTAGTAGTAGCTGAAGTTACAGTCTGACCAAATTCGTTAACTGCAAATGCGAGAGGAATGTTTCTACGTGAGCTACCTATGATTTCCCAATAGAACTCAGTGTCGTCATCAAACTCTTTGGTTGGGAACTGAGAAAGGAAAGCCTCAAGAGACTTACCACGGTTAACCGAAAGAATCTGTATCATCATGTCCGCAGCTTTTTGCGGATTCTTTCTGAACAAGAGTCCGATAGCAGGATGGTCTTTCAGCGACATACCGTTGTACGGACTCATTTTCCATAATTGAACGTTATTAGCCATAATATAAAATAAAATTATTTTTATCTTGTTGTTATATAAATTATATTTTTTGTTGCAAATATAAACGCCTAATTATAATAGAAGTTATTATGTATTAACTGAGTCCTTATAAGTCAATTTCAAAATCTTGTGAGAAATAGTTATCTGAACTACCTCCCATAACACTAAGACTACCGCTTTCAGTATTAACTGAACCTTTTAATACATCTTCCAAATTAGACAATCCTTTCTTCACAGCCTTGTTTTCTACGGTTTTAAACAACTTTGAGTAATCAGTGAATCCATCCGTAAGAGTAAACAGCGTTGCTACTTCTACGAGGAATTTTTTGCCATTCTCTCTCTCGTATTTTTGCATTGGTGTCAAAAGTTCACCATTACTATCTTTTTCTACAGGCTTAGTCAGGTTTTCAAATATCTTATTTCTTGTAGCTTTATCAATTGTTATAGAGCCAAATGCTGCTTCTTGCTCATCAATAGCCTTCTTCATATCTTCAATGCGCTTATTCTTTGCAGCTATTTCAGCATCGTTCTCTTGTTTAGCTTTGTCAAGTAAGAACTTATATTGTTTGTCAAAATATTCTTTATTAGAAGCTAATGCTTCTTTGGCATCATTTATATCAGTTCCTGCATTTAAAGATTTCTCAACCTCTTTTTTAGCTCTGTCTTCAGAGAATCCTCTATTTATATAATCTCTGAATATAAGATTCTTTCTCAGATTCTCTCCATCTGAATTTTCTGCCATTATGTCAGATTCTTTGATACTATCAAGATAATGGATAGTTCTTTCAAATTTCTGAATCTCTGGCTCCTCTATGCCGTAATTTAAGGCTTCTACGACTCTTTTCTGCTGTTGGCTTAATCTTGAATCAACTTGTTCTTCAAACATCTTCTTAAGCGACGCAGCGTCTTTAATATCGTCTATTTTGTCTAAATCAGGGAAGATACCTTCCTCTTTGAGTGCTTTGGCAATGGAAGTGAAGAAGTTGTTAGGAGAACCAGCACTGTCGGTATCTTCCTGATTAGACTTCCTACCTCCGCTCTCTTGAGGTTGTTCCTCATCGGTAGTGTTATTGTTTTCATCTTGCTTGTTTTTAATTTCTTCTTGTTCTTGGTCATTACCTTCCTCTATGACCTCTTTTGCTTGTTCTGCGGCTTCATCTCCGAATAACTCGGATATTTCATCAGCTGACAGAAAATGTGTGCTTAAATCTTCCATTTTTAAATCTCCTATTATTTTCTGTATATATTATATATTATTCTTCTAGTTTAATTCATATCGCTCCCACATTCTTCTACAGAAGGATTGTTCGTAATCCTCTTCGAACATCCAAATCTCATGCAGTTATACTGCATAAGAAATTTAATTTGAGCCTTAAGTTGTTCTAATTCACCCTTAAGGCATATATTTTCGTTTAGTACTTCATTCAACTGTTTTTGGTTTTCATCTAAACGTATTTTGTTGTCATCACTTAATTTAGTATAGAAGTCCAATGCTTTTTGCATATTGTCTATAACAGACTTATCTACTTCTGCATTATATTTTCGCTTAGCTAGTAGCCAAGTTACTATAGAACTTACTATTCCTACCAATCCGTTTATTACAATATCACTCATTATTAATATAATTTATTTGTAATATAATATTTATATTTATGAAGTATATGGAATACAACGATAAAATGGGTGTATAACTTCATCAGGTATTACTTTATGAGTAGTTGGGTCTGGGTCTTTAAATTTATACCCACCTTGACCATCTGATATTTGTACATACTTGTTTATAAGAACTTTTGAACCAGCCCTATTTTCATCGTAGTCTTGTGTATATAATGTTTTAGGACCACCAACCTCCCATATAATCATATATACAAATCCAGCATTTGTTGTATCTGAATAATAAATCAAATCTTCATCAAATATGTAGTTGTTTTTATCGTATGGTCTAGATACATTAGGATTAGGAATTCTTATATTTATAGCGTTTAACCATATATTACCTCCAGACTTATCAGATGAATAAGTACTAGTACTACTTAGCAAATTTCCATTTGCAAGTAAACTATCTACATCTGATGGTATTGCCTCATTATTCAATATATAATAATATCTACCATACTTTCCTTTTGTTCCGTACCATTTTGTATTAGTTCCTTGACTGTCAGTATAATCATCTAGTCCTACTACAAAAGGTTTCTTTCGTTCTAAAACTATACTCTTCCAGTTTTCTCCACTACTTGTATTTTGTGTACCACCATATCTAAATGAAAATTTAGTATTACCATTATGATTTCCTCTCATTAAACAGAATTTTGTTCTGTCATTATAATTTGCATATCCATTATTACCAACATACTGTGTACTCCAAGTGGAATTTGATGATGTATCCTTAGTTATTTCTGTATAGCTATTGTTTGAACTTTCTACTTTTACATTATAATTTCGATAATCACTACCTTGCGGATTGCCTCCTATGGCTGAATTGGCTCTTGTATCCTTATTATCTCCAGTCAATAAATAAGTATATCTTCCATCACATTTATTATCGTGTTGTGTTCCAAAGAAGGCCATTGCGGTACTAACAGAATCAGGAATACAACAGAACTCAAATCTTGTATTTTTTGTTGGTGCATATCCTAAATCAAACATATTACCATCTAATGAATGATAATTAACATCAATAGTAATACCACCAATTATTATTTGTTCTTCTGGATATATAAGAGTATTACCTAAGTAAACTTTTCCT
>Ga0256407_10009881_pt1 | contig 13531 bp, 7 predicted proteins | sample RumenRJG_04DNA_FD_193489 | JGI IMG/M metagenome (GOLD analysis project Ga0256407, IMG submission 193489) | Bovine rumen microbial communities from Lethbridge, Alberta, Canada - RJG_04 | ecosystem: Host-associated > Mammals > Digestive system > Stomach > Rumen | place: Canada: Alberta | collected... | reverse complement strand
CAATGGTTGGTGGACAGGTACAGAGTGGGATCAGCCTATGGCTCAGGTCAAGGATAAGGTATATCAGCTTACCCTCACCGTGGGCAAGCAGCTCTCTGCCAGCGATGTCAACTTCAAGTTCTTCGGGCAGCCTAACTGGGGCACAGAGTTCAAGGGCGATGGTAGCGACTATTCACTGGTTTGCGATCACGACATATTCGGCGTGGGAGATGGCAACGGTCACGACAATGGTAACATCTACCTGAAGGAGGGAGCCAACCTCAACGAGGGCGATGTATATATCTTCACGATTAACCTGACTGGTGGCACCAAGAATGCACCACTCACCATCACGAAGGGTGCTGGCGAGGGCGTACAGACTGTTACCCTGGCCGACAAGGAGCCACAGGCCATGACCCTGAAGAAGGGTATGACCGTACAGTTCGACGGCATTGTGGGTAGCAACTGGTATGTTGATCCAGACTTCTTCAAAGCCAATGGCGATGGCACGTACACCTTCCTCTGCATCAACGGGCAGTATGCTATTAAGGCCTATGCCGACTACGAGTACGTACAGGTTTACCCCATCAACGACGAGGGTAAGCCAGCCACCATGCAGGCCGATGGCACTGGTTCTATCTGGATTATAGGTAGCGACTGTGTGAACAAGCCACTGCTCACATCGGCCAACAACAAGAGCTGGTGGACCGACCCCGACTGGGATCAGTGTATGGCTCCAATAGCCAAGGGCGTTTATCGCATCACACTCACCGTAGGTCAGCAGCTGGCAGCCACCGGTATCAACTTCAAGTTCTTCGGTCAGCCCACATGGGGTATCGAGTTCAACGGACAGGGTGGCGACTACCATCTTGACAGTGACAACGACTGGTTCCGCGTTAACGCTGCCGATAGCGACAATGGTAACATCTTCCTGAAGGATGGTGCCGTGCTCAACGATGGTGACACCTTCGTCTTCACCATCGATCTGACAGCCGGCGTTGCCAAGGGCGTACTAACGGTCGAGAAGAAATAACATATTCTCTACATCATCTTCAACTATCGCTGGGCGGAAATCCTCGTCTGCCAGCGATAGTTGAACGTTTTTAAGCGTGATATTACGGACATGACGCAGATAGAAGCCCCATGCAGGCAACTCGCCAAACATGGTGAATTCAGGATATTTGTTGATTTGTTCTGGTACATCGCTCTTGCGCCAAAGGGGTACGTAGGCCATACCTTTAGTAGCGCGACCAGGATAGGTTATGTTTATGTTTTCAAGATAGATGTTCTCGATTGGGTTGTCAGGAATGCCACAGATAGGAGCAGGATGGACGTTGTGGAAATAGTCTACCTCTGGGCCACGAAGGTCGTAGTTGATATCTGGACGCTCAAAAGGTATCTGTGCCGTAAGGTTGGTAATGCGTACGTTTCTGATGGCACCTTTCCTATTGCCAGAACGCTGGCCCAATCGGATAAAGAGTGCATTGCCTGTATTCTTGGCGATGATGTCATCAGCTGAAACGTCCTCTATGATGGCACCATCCACACTCTCGATAGCAAGGGCCGAGCGGAAGGTATCAAACACGCGTATGCCACTGATGCTGATATTGCGAAATCCGCCATACGAAGCTGTACCAAACTTAATGGCAGAGGCACTGCTACGAATCTCGCAATTGCGGATATTGATGTCCTCATTGCAGCTTCCTGGATTGTATGATTTCAAGCAGATACCATCATCGGCACTATTCACACGACAATTCTCTATCAGCACTTGTTTGCAGTCAGTCAGGTCGATACCATCGTTATTCCAATAGGCGCGATTGAAGATATCAAGTCCGCTGAGCATCACATCTGTGCACTGATGGAAAGAGAGTCCCCATCCAGCGCTGTTTCGCAGATGAACACCCTCTATGCGGACATTCTTACAATCTACAAAATTGAAAAGCGTAGGACGAACCAACTCGCTTGGGCGCTGACGACGCTTATTGTAATTGGGATCGATACGTTCGCCAGTATGGTGAAGACTATCAATGGTCAATGCCAAAGCCAGACCTTGTCCATCAATGGTTCCACTGCCTGTTATAGCGATGTTACGTGCATTGTTAGCGATAATAAGGCCAAGTTGCGATTTATCCTTTCGCTCATCGCCAGCCGACTGCTTGGTTTCCACCTTATTATAATCATAAGGTGATGTGCTACCAAGTATAACAGCACCTTCTTCGAGATGCAGTTCTACGCCACTCTTCAGTTCCAGCTGTCCAGTATGATATTCGCCCTTAGCAAACACCACCCTTCCACCGCCCTTGGCTGAGACCTTATCAATGAGCGCTTGCAAAGCCTTTGTTTCCATGTCAGGCTTCGCACTATAAACCCGAGTTTTCTGAGCCGCAATAGGCAGGCAAGCCATCAGCATTACAACTATGGCAAATATTCTAATCATCAACTTCATGCCGCAAAGATACAAAATAATAAAATCACATGTTTCTTAACCATAACTTAAATACTGGGTCTTCAAGAAAAACCCCATCTTTTGTAATGTCAATGAGTTCTCTGTCTCTAAGAGCCGTTTTTATACGCGATATGTTTGATTTTGTACCGAGATTATATTCTTCAAGGATTGTTTTGCTACCAAAATCAGTGTGTACTCCATTACAAATGGCGCGTATAAAATTCATCTGATAGGCTGTAAGTCCCTGAATATGCTGCTCGAATAATCCAGAACATTGTGCCAATAACGCCTGAACACCATTTTCAAAATCTTGCTCAGTAGTAACTTTATCTGTCTCGGCCAATACATTCCACGCTAACTGTTGAACATATGACGAATGGTTTTCTACGGTCTCGCAAATTTTTTGCGCAAGTTCTGTAGATATGTGTTTGTTTTGACTTTCAAAGCGGCTACAGATGTATTTTACCCAATCATCTGTCGGAATCTTATCAAGGAACATCATCTCGCCAAACTGATAGAAAGGCATTTTGCGGTTTTGAAATAGCTTTGTCATAAGATGCTTTTTACTACCAAAAAGACAATATGAAACATTCTGCTGATGCTGCCATATTCCGCGAAGACGCTTCTGAATGTTGATAGAATCGCTAAATTCACCAATCTGCTGAAACTCATCTATGCATACAATAAGATGAACACCTTGTTCTTTTGCAATCAACTCTGGCAATTGCAATATTTCTTCAGGCTGGTAGTTTTGGGGAGTAATCCCTAGAGAAATAGACATTTCCTGCATCGGCTCTGGCGAAAATGCTATCTTTGGGGTTAGACGTACAAGGAAACGCTTAATGTTCTCAATAATCTGATCCGTCTTGGTTGCTGTTTCTTTAATCAACACAGAGGCAAAACGGTTATAGAAATCGTATTCATTACGGCAATCGTAAATATCCATAAACACCACCTTGATATTAGGGTTGGATATCTCTGACTTCACTTTCTTAACTATTGAACTTTTGCCCATGCGACGGGGAGAAATAAGAATAACATTAATGCCATTCTCAAAATCCAGCTTCAACCGTTTGGTTTCTTTCACTCTATCTGTGAAATTGTCGCCTTCGACAGACATTCCGTAAACAAATGCTCTTTTCATAACAGCCTGACAAATTAAGTTTTATGGGTGCAAATATACATAAAAAACACCTGGTACACAAACTTGTGGACCACAAAGTTGTGTACCAAGTAGATTTTTAACATTTTAAAACCCTGGGCAGCCACCGTGGTGACTGCCCAGACGTATAAAGATTGTATTAAGTCTCAGACTACAAGAACCTCATCTTATAAAAAGAATTGTACTTGCAAGAGAAAGAGATTTACATTCTTACACATAAATCTCTCTCTTGATTATCATTCCTTAATAATTAAATGGGGCATTCTTATAGTTAAGAATTCTGTAGTAGCCAGTATTATAATCATTTTCATCTTCATCTTCATCAAAGATCGTATATTCTGGCTCGTAAGTTCTAGATTGATTAACTATTATTTCTTTTCCATTCAAATTATATTTTATTTCTCTAGAAACAACAATTAATGCTCGTCCATTCAAGATAGTTCCCCAATCATAATAGAACTCAAGTCCTCCACTATAAGCAACCGACGGCATTGTACCATCTACTTCCCTTATATTAGGTATATACTCATAATAACTTTTATACTGATCTTTATATAACAATAATTGAGAAAGTCGGTCTGACATATCCATAACTCCTGGTTTATATTTTTCCCCTCCTAGAGTACTGCACACAATCATTTCTCCATTATCTTTACTACTAACGATATAATCAGATAAATAACTATTAGTCTCTATTCGTGGACTAACGAAATAATATGGCGAGTTTGTTTTTCCATAAATATAACAAATATTGTTACCTCTATATGACCTTTCACAAACCGTGACTTTTGTAAACCTCTTATAGGAAAGTTTTGGTCCATACAAGCTACCCCAAACTCCAATCTTTGGGGCCCCAAAAACCCGTTTTGTTACCTCGTATAGGTTCAAGGAAACAGAAGGAATTCCTGTTGTTGTCTTAGAAATCCCTGTTCCAGAAAAAGACATTGTACCAGTAGTCGTTAAGGAAACTTCCTGAGTTGTACTTGATGAACTCTTTCCAAAGAGCAAATTTAAACCTTTAGAAATAATATCCACATAATTACCCTCGCTAATTGATTTTATATTACCTATTAAGTTCCTAATTTTTGTCCCTATTTTTGATTTTCCAAATTTGGTTGTATCATTTCCATGTTTAAAAAGAAGAGAGTCTATTTTTGGTACCATAGCATCCACTCCCTTTTTGGCTTCAGAACCTAACAATTCAGAAGACATCTTTGCCAATCTATTATCTGTCGATTGAATACTTGTTATAGTTCCAGTCGTAGAGTAAGTGCTTTTACCAGTAAAATCATAATCGGTTACATTCACATTATAAGCACCTATTACAAGATTTAGATTACTTGGTATTTCACAGTAGGGCACTTCAAACTCGAATCCATTCCATCCAGGATTTAACCCTGTGGTTGGTGAAGAAGACAAATTCGACATAAGTATTTCCTGCATCGACTTATCACTTCTGCTTTTTGCAATATACTGGGTCAAATTGAAGATGTCAGTTCCCTGGTTATTTGTAGTCTTAACAAACCAATGAGTTCCTTGGTTCTGATTCTCTCCCTCATAGTAGTAGAAAATTTTTAGATATCCAGTAAACATATTATAAAGACACATATAGTTTTGATGAACATCTAATCCTTTTTGTTTCAATGTATGGAACAACATCATCCAACCATCTTCCTTTTTTATGTCATAACAAAAGTTATATGGCAATGTAGTATTTGAACCATTCTGCCATGGTGGTGTAACCTCTGCAGAAGAATTTAGAACTACAGTACTAACATTTTCCCAATCACTAAATAGTAATGGATTTGAAACAGAGGCCTGTTGGGTGTCAACAAGAGAACGTGTTGTCACACTTTTCTTTGTTTCTGGCTGATTGTCGATGAGTTTTTCCTCGTTACTACATCCAACAATAGACATTACGCTGATTAAAAATAAAGCAATTCTTTTCATTTGATTAATAATTTATGATTCCACTAAAACAAAATCTATCTGAAACAATCCTAATTGCAAGGGAATCCTGCATGTCTGAAATTGGCAACAAGAAAGAGCCACCACCTGCAGGAATAGGACAAGAATTAATAACCTCACCATTACTTTCAACATAGAGAGTATAGCCACCACCTATCCCGCTAACATATAATGTATTACTACTAACAGTTACTTTTGGCTTACGAATTGGAGCACGAGGATAGTCGTTTCCACCAATATTATTCCTAACCTTTTCTGTTTTTAAGAAGACTTCGTAGCCTTCATCTTCACTCATTAATTCTGCATTACTTGTTGTTGAGAATGCAGCCAAGAGTGTAATCAAGATAAATAGTTTCTTCATATAATCATTGTTTAGAATTAATTCGGCGACAAAGTTAATTGTTATCAACTGATTACGCAAACTTTGTCGCCATTTCAATTTCACACAGATTTCACAAAAGGCGCAATGACTTATTTTTCAACGACTTACATCAAACTATCGCCATTATATTATTATGAAATAATTTGGTATCGGGTTGGTCGTTAAAGATATTCTCATTAAGGCGTTTTCGCATCATTGAAATATTGGAGGGCTTTAACTGGGTCAACTGAACCATATCTGCAGGCGTAAAATTCAAACGCTCTAGAATACATATATCCATCTCAATAGCCCGAAGTATCCTGCGTCCCTTATTTAGATTAGCTTTAAAACTGGGAATTTCAGATGCAACCAGTAATCTTAATTGCTCCCATTCATTATTAGTAGGCACCAGCAAAGGATTTCTTGTAATATCCACAAATCGATTAAATATTTCCGATTTCTTCAGACGTTTATCAATAAAATGCGGATCTTTCTCAATCATCACACTACGGTAGTTTGAGAATTGTTCCTGTAACTGCTTAATACTATTTTCCTTTTCTAAGGAAAGTAATTTCAGTTCTTTATCCCTTATCTTTAGTAAATCAGACTTTGCATGTTCAAGTCTTTCCTTATACAATTCGAATTCACTTGTCAATTTACTAATCTCCTCTTGTTTCTTTCTTTTCTGAACCTTATATATAGTCAAGCATGTAAGAAAGAGAAACAAAGCAAGCCCACCATACAGATACATCCATAAAATTGCATTTCTTTTTTCTGCTTTACTCAACTCTAAAGCAGAAGCATACCTATTATAATTATATAATGACTGGATATGAAAAACCATCTCTGTCTGCGACGCTTCCAGTTTTTCTTCAGTTATCTGATAACAAAGTTCTGCATATTTTAATGCAGAATCTCGCATTCCTTCTGACTTATACAGTTTGTAGAGCCTAGAATAACCTGCCTCCAAGTTATCCAAACATTTTGTATTTTCTATACCTTTTCTTAAATATACAAATGCAGAATCATTTTGTTTTGTCCTCATAAAGAACAATCCTTTATGGAGATAATACATCTTCAACTTATCCTCATTATGCTCAGAAAGAGGATAATTATTAATATACTTGTCATATATTCCAATGTATTTCTTTGCTGCTCCATAATCACCAGCCATTATCAAATGATATATCAACGAGCTACATACTTTAAATGCATACACATCATATCCATATTTTATATATCTCTGATAAGCCTCATCAAGTATAAACGCTGCAGAATCGGATTTATTCTGCAAATCATATGAATCTGCTTGTTTCTCAAAGGAAATTAGAGCATAAAGAGTATCCTTAGCCATCCATGCATATTTTTCAGCAGCCTTAGACTCCTTATACTGGTTCATTGGAAGTAACTCTTCATAAAACAAGGCTGACATTTGGGAATGTATTCTACACAACAATGAATAATTACAATCAGGTTCTAATGTATCCGCTGCCTCTGTTGCGAGATGAAACTGCTTAATTGCAAGCGGAGCCTCGCCCATATCGCGATATGCACATCCTAACAAGTAATGTGCATTCATCTTTTCATTGCTATTACCATTTTGTTCGTAGTAATCAACTACATTCAACAATATAGAATCTGTTGTAAATGGTATGTATTCTTGATTTTGTTTCTCTGCCTTGTCTATCTCTTCTTTCATTAATAGTTCATACGAAAGAGTATTATCCTTTTTACAACCACAAAAAACTATCAAGACAAATATTATAAGGGAGATGTTTGATATTTTCACTTTTGACAAAAAAAAGAATGGTACCACATATAGTGATACCATTCCATTATTATAAGAATATTAATAACCTGCATTCTGCTTCCAGTTGGTGTTTACGTTAAGTGTTCCCTGTGGAATTGGGAAGATACGGCACTCCTTGTCGAAGCGTGCTGTTGGGAAGCCCTTGCGGTGGAATCCGTATTCATCCTCGAAGTGACCAAAGCGAATCATGTCGTTACGACGCCAGTTCTCATCGAACAACTCACGACCACGCTCTGCGTAAATATCCTCGAGCGAAGGATCGCCAGCTACTGTAGGCGCATTAACGTAAGATCGAATCTCGTTCATCAGGCTCTGAGCAGTCTGACCATTGGTAGCTGAAGCACCACGCTTGATAGCCTCTGCCTTAGTAAGCAGAATATCAGCATAGCGGAAAATAGGCAGGTCATTACTCTGGTTACGCCCGTTGATAAAATCCTCACGAATAACAAAGTACTTGACAGACTTGTAGCCCTGGCTCCATCCCTCTACATTCTTACCAGTGTTCAGATTGAAGATATCAGTAGCTGCCGTATAGCTTGAAGGATTCGTGCCCCACTCAAAGAACTCATCACCAGAATCTTTTCTGTTTTTCAACCTGATGGTTTTCTTCAGTACAATTGGCTCTCCCTTATATGTATAAGGAGTAGAAGTCTTTGCATATGTTGTTGCGTCAAACATATAGATCTGACCTGCGAGGATATTCTCCTGACGATCGTCAGTATCAAGCGCCATCAGCACATCGGCAAACTCTGGAGAGATAGAGAAGTTGCCACCGGTTGAGATACCGATATCGCTACCGAAGTATCCTGGACCTCCGTTACCATCGTTACGTCCCTGACGCCAGATACGAGGACGACAGTACTGGAATCCCTGAGCAGTGATAGCATCGAAAGGCATAGCATAGATAAAATCCTTAATCTGATAGCCGTTATTTGGCCAGAACTTTGAGCGGTAGCCTGTTGCGCCCTCTGAGAGGCTGAACTGCTTGCTATTGATGATATCATCGCAAAGTGCAACGACATCATTCAAGTGCTCATTGCTATAGTTGGCTGCATCATAAGCGGTTACACTGCTAGCTGTATAAACAGGCCAGTTGATGTAGAGTTTTACCAACAATGCCTCGGCAGCATAGCGGGTTGGCTTACCATAAGTACTGATATCTACATTTGTAGGCAGGATATCAATAATGGCCTTCAACTCGCTCTCAATCCATCGAGCCACATCTGCACGTGGTGAACGATCTATCTGCTCGCCATCAGTTGCCAAGTGATCAAGGATAGGTGTATCGCCATAGCTATCCATCAGAATCCATGAATAATAAGCACGCATAAAGCGGGCTGGAGCGATGATAGTAGGATCAGCCTCATCACCACCCATGTTCAGGATAACACGATTAGCCTTGGTGATACCTGCAGCTACATCATCATACCACCCGGTAGAGGCACTACTGGGATCAAAATTATGCAGAGAGCACTGGGCATAGATACCACCATCGGCATAGTCGCCATCGAAACTGATACCAACCCACTCATCAGAACTGAGTGCCTGTGCCTCCATATAGCGACGTCCCAGCGTGCCACGCAGATGGAAATAGACATCTGCCATCTGAGCCTCAATAGCAGCCGCACTTGTTGGATATTCTGTAAACTGTGCCTCGGGCTTTACGTCAAGGTCAGTACAGCTGGCGGTCATAGCCATCAGCCCAGCTGCCAAAAATAGTTTTATATTTGTTTTCATACCTAATACTTGTTTTTAGAAGTTAATCTTAGCGCCGATGATGAACGAACGAGTGTGTGGATAAGTGCTCTCACGATAGTCGATACCAGGAGTCAAACCACCAAGGTTAACCTCTGGGTCAATACCATCGTAGCCAGTTATAGTGAATACATTGTTACAGGTTGCATAGAGCTGCAGAGTCTTTACCCAGTCACCGAGTTTATCGAATGTATAGCCAAGTGTAATTGTAGACAGACGCAAGTAACTGCCATTCTCTATGTAAAGGTCACTTGGTATGTGAGCATTGGCATCTGATTTCCACTTAGCATCGTTAACACGATCAGCCAAAACGTTCTTACCACCGGCAAGATGACCCTGGAAGCTATAATGAGCCTTGGTAGCATTAAGAATCTTGCTGCCGATGTTTCCCTGGAAGAAAGCAGTAAGGCTCCAATTCTTATAATTCAGAGTGTTGTTCCAGCCATATACAATCTTAGGCTGTGCACTTCCACAATTGAACTTATCGTCATAGCCAGGATTAGACGTAACCCAATTACCATTTGCATCCTGATAAGTGTCTGCTTGCAGATTACCATCAGCATCCTTGTGCTTATCGAGTTCGCCTACAAAGAATACGCTATTACCACTGTTGTCATATCCAGCATGCTTGTAAGTCCAGAATGTACCAAGGGGCTCACCTTCCATGATACGCTGAGTATCAGCATTCGAGGAGATTCCACCGATGTTTGGGTTACCTTGATCGACATAGTCTACGCTGTATGTAGCATTTGACAGTTTATCAACAGTGTTCTTGTTGTGCGACAGGTTAATTGTGGTCTGCCACTGGAAATCCTTTGTTTTAACAGGTGTAGCATTCAATGAGAACTCAATACCGCTATTAGTGATGTCGCCTACATTGGCACGAATCCAGTTCAAAGGATAAACGCTTGTTGATACTGCATAATTCCAAATCAAATCACTGGTTTTCTTGTTATAATACTCAATGCTACCATTAATACGTCCACCCAGGAAAGCGAAGTCAATACCAATGTTCAGCATAGATGTACGCTCCCACTTAAGGTCTGGGTTAGGATTGTTCTGAGCCTCAATGCCATACATAGTGTACTTGGTTCCGTCAGAAAGAATATAATCAAATGAGTTGGTATTCAGACCATAAGTTGCGATAGCATCATAAGCACCAAATCCCATGGCGTTACCGCTGACACCATAGCCCACGCGAAGTTTCAACTGATCGAATATCTTCTGATCTTTCATGAAATTCTCTTCAGTAATGTTCCATGCAACAGATGCTGACGGGAAAGTTCCCCAGCGATTATCCTTGCCGAATACAGAAGAACCGTCACGACGAATAGTGGCCTGAAGCATATACCTGCTGTTGAAGCTATAGTTCACACGACCATAGAATGAGATGTTTCGGATCTTTGTACGAGAAGAACCCTGAACATCTGTAATGCCATTTATATTATTAGCATAACGAAGGTTCCAAAAGTTAGTTACGTCGTTATAGAAATTATTTACGGTTACACCAAAGCCGTCGTTGCCAACTCTTTCTTCCCATGAATAACCAGCCATCAGTCCCAACTTATGAACCTTATTGAAAGTTGCATCGTAATTGCCATAAGTCTCAAACGTCTGATTGTGACGAAGGTATGTGTCACGATGTGCACGTCCGTTATAACCCTTGTCCATCTGAGTCTGCTGAGTCTGATACCAGCTGTAAGTGTTCTGTCCGCTATCGTATGAATAGTTGGCATGCCATACTAAACCATCGATAATCTTCAGCGAAGCCTTTGCTATGTATTGGATTCTCTTCCACTCATTGCGATTGTTGTCCTCGTAGATCATAGAGAGTGGGTTGTAGTTTGCTGATCCGATATATGACTCATACCAGGTTCCATCTGCATTCTTGACTGGGTTTGTAGGAGAGTAATAGTTCATAGCGTCGAGCACACTCTTACCAGCATCTGTTCCGCTTACACCAGAAAGGGGCACTCCATTGTGGCGTCCCTGCATAGCATTAAGACCTACCGAAAGCTCTAAACGGTCCTTAAGAATCTTGGTGGTGAGCAGGGTACGAGCATTTACACGATTCATATCAGTGCCACGAACCACACCCTGACGGCTCATATAGTTGATAGATCCCATATACTTTGTCTTGGCATTACCACCAGAGATGCTTACATTGTGGTTGTGGCTGAAGCCTGTGCGCAACACTTCTTTTTGCCAGTCAGTGTCGCCACCGCCATCCTGCTCTTGACCAATCAGGCCAGAATTACGGAGCTGTGAAGCCGATGCCATATCTAAGGTCTTAGAAACCTTATCAAAAGCTACATAAGCATTATAACTTACATTTGTCTTACCCTCCTGTCCGCTCTTGGTTGTGATGATAATCACACCATTGGCAGCCTTTGAACCATAGATAGCGGTTGCAGATGCATCGCGGAGTACGTCAATGCTCTCGATATCATCAGGAGCAACCATTGAGATATCTACACCAGGAATACCGTCGATGACATAGTAAGGAGACATAGCCTCACCAGTACGCAATGATGAAGCACCACGAAGTGTGATAGAAGCACCACCATTAGGGTCACCATTTGTAGTAACTGTCAAACCTGCAACTTTACCCTGCAACATCTGTCCTGGGTCTGTGAATACACCACGGTTCAAGTCTTCGGCTTTAACGGTGGTAATAGATGAGGTAACGTCCTTACGGCGCATGGTACCATAACCTACTACTACAACTTCGTTCAGCACCTTGTTGTCCTCCTGGAGAGTAATCTTCAGACCATTCTTAGCAGCTACGGTCTGAGAAAGATAACCTACATAAGAGAATGTAAGTTTTGCATTTTGTTTAACTGTGATTGAGAAGTCACCATTGAAATCGGTAACAACTCCATTGCTTGTTCCAGCCTCCAGAACGCTTACGCCAATCAGAGGCTCACCTGTTGCATCCAGTACAGTACCTGACACCTTGTTCTGTGCCATCATCACTGCACTGCACAACAAAAAGAACACGAAGAACATTGCCTTCTGGGTTCCTTGCTTGAGATTTAGGATCTTTTGCATAATTAATAATTAAAGTTAGTATAAAAGATAATTTAAAATTATTCAATCGTAACAGTTGCGTTTTCGGTTACCAGAGGCACCTGCATGGCCTGCATGGCTTTCAGATCGGCCTTGATAAAGCCTTCGCCCTTGCAAGGGCGTTTGTCCATACTGGATGATGGGTGATGGGTGTTAGGTGTTAGACGTACGCGGACATTGTTGAAATAGATGTCGCGAACCTTGCCTGGCACGTCGCCGCCTACAAAGCAGCCGTTCTCGCTGGTGGCGGTGATGTTGTTGAAGTAGATACGGCTCACCTCGCCGCAACGGCCCTCAATCTGCCCCTTGGGGAATCGCCAGTTGGCATCCTTATGATTGCCGTTGGCACGTGGATAGCTGGTCACGTAGATTGGCTCAGCCTTACCCCACCACACATCGCTCCATAGGCGACAGTCTAACTGAATGTTCGAGAAAACAATATCGGTTACAGTACCCTCGTCGCGATTCTGGATGCCCAGACCTCGGTTAGAGCCTGTGATGATGCAGTTGTCGAACACCACATTGTAGATGGAATCCATATTCTCGCTACCAATCTTAATGGCGCACGAACGGCTTGACATCACACAGTTGGTGACGGTGATGTCGTGGCATGAGCCATACTGTTCAAACTCACGACGGTTCTTCAGGCAGATGCAGTCGTCGCCGCTGGTGATATGGCAGTTGGCTATGCGTACATGCTTTGAGTGATCCAGGTCGATACCATCGCCATTGCGAATCTTTAAGTTATTCAGCAGATTGATGCCGTCAATCACGGCTTCGTCACAACCAATAAGATGAACGGTCCAATAAGCCCCTTCCTTAATAGTGACATCACGGATGGTGAGGTTCTTTACATCAGTCAGCGTAAGCACATGCGGACGTGGATCGAAAGTCTGGTCCTTCAGCGGCTTCAGCTCGTAGCTGTCACTTAGCTCAGCTCCCATAAAGGCAATACCATTGCCGTGAATGGTTCCCTTG
>Ga0256407_10009877_pt1 | contig 13533 bp, 15 predicted proteins | sample RumenRJG_04DNA_FD_193489 | JGI IMG/M metagenome (GOLD analysis project Ga0256407, IMG submission 193489) | Bovine rumen microbial communities from Lethbridge, Alberta, Canada - RJG_04 | ecosystem: Host-associated > Mammals > Digestive system > Stomach > Rumen | place: Canada: Alberta... | reverse complement strand
CCCTGTCACGTCTTACAGCCGGATTTCCTTACTCCCTCTCGGAGTTAATGGCGGATGCTCAAACCCGCCTTATTTCCTGACCCCAAAATCATTATTCAGTTTTTTCTATTTGGCTGTGAATAGTAACTGCCGAATATTTTAAAAGAGCTGTATTCAGTGATCTGAATGGGATTATATTTTGCGTTAAGTGATACAAGAAATGTCCCGGTTTCCTTTTGGAGATATTTCTTAAAGTAGGTCATTCCGTCAAGGAAGAAAAGACCTATATCACCAGAGTTGAGACTTTCTGTCTGTTCTATCCATACAAGCTCTTTGTTTTTAAATCTTGGTTCCATGCTGTCGCCGTCAAGGTATACGCCAAAGGTTGCTTTGTTTGGCACATGGTCATATATTTCAACTTCATCAAAATTCTCATCATCAATATAATTTCCGGTTCCGGCAGATGCTGGAAGCAGGGCGACTTTCATGATGCGAGGCTGAAACTCTACGATCTCAGCTACCTGTTTCTTATATTCTCCGGACTTTTCAAGCAGTTCTATATATTCAAGAACTTTCTTAATACCTTCATCATTCAAATTCCTGAAGGGATCATTAGGATTCTCTCCAATAAACTCAGTATAGATGTCATTGATTCCAAGTATTTCACATAAAGCCAGCAGCGTGTCCGCAGATGGAATGCTATTTCTTTTTTCCCAGGCACTAATCGCTGCATTTTTTAAATGAATATCATATTTTTCGAGCTTGCTTGCGATCTCTATCTGTGACATCTTTTTATTTTTTCTATGCCAGGAAATCACTTCGCCAATATTCTTCATGTCATTCTCTCTCTTTCTGTCGTGGTGGTATCAATATACAGTCCACCTCATGATACAATGATGCAACTTTGTCCTTTTTGGACATGCAACATTGTCCATTTATGTTTTGCAACTTTGTGTAATTACATTATGCAATAAACACTTGAGCGAGTAATTTGCTGTGCTGGAAAATATACTGCTTTTCAACCACAGGTTAAGTGACAACCCTATATATGCGTGTCTATACTTGTTTTACAGCAGACAAAAAGTATAGTTCATGGAGGGTGAAGCTTATGGCAAATAAGATGCTTGTGACTCAGGCTCTTGATGAGAGAGACCTGCTTGTGAAAAAGATTCAGGATAAGATTTCAAAGGCTAGCTTTGTAGATACAATCAAGCCCAACGAGGAGAAGGTGCTTGATGCAAGAGTATCCAAGGATGAATTTGCCAAGGATGCAGAGAGTGCATATCAGCAGATTCAGGATCTGATTGACAGATTCCAGAAAATTGATGCAGCAATCGTTGCTTCAAATGCTAATACAACTATCAATACCACCTATGGCTCTTTTACCGTTGCCGGTGCAATTTCTCTAAGAAGCAGATTGCGCGGTGCGGGATCATATGATGGAGATGTTGATTTCGAGAGATCGCTTCAGCTTAAGATGGAAAAGGATTACCAGACTAGAGTCGCTGTTGCTGATTTGAAAAACAAGCAGCTTCAGAGCACAGCAGAGAGTATGAGACTTTCAATTCTTGGTAAGGATACCAAAGTTAAGGATGAGAAGCCTCTGGAAGTAGTTGAAGCTTATGTGAAGGAGAACACTACTGAGCTGGTGGATCCGCTTGATGTTCAGAAAAAGATTTCTGTACTTCAGGAAAAGAGGGATACGCTTCTTACTGAGCTTGATACTCAGATTAAAGTATCCAATGCGACAACGTTTATTGAGATTTGATTAACTCAGTAAGAATTGCCTGCAACACGAAAACTTCAAACCCGGTTTCCCTGTAACAGGGTTACGTTACAACTACCGATATTGCAAATATTGGATGAGAGTTCAGAATGGCGAAGTGGAAATCGCGCTGGGTTAATGGCCCGGAAGTCGCAGGTTCGAATCCTGCTTCTGAATCCCCATATACGGGATAATAATGAGGAGGCCGCAATGGCCAAGTGCATTAACCGTTTTGGATTTTGGTTAAACCGTGAATTATCATCGGTCAATAGTATTTACTTCAACAATCAATTGGGAACTGAGAATGTGCTTTAGACATAGAAATATGTTGAAACCCATGATAAAGGTTAGGGCGCTAAACCGGTTGGTCTGAAGTGATCCTCGTGGCTGTGTTGTGGGCAATAAAATAATCATTTCAGAATTTGATCATAGCTGGACCTCAGATAGGTAGAGCGGCAAAAGACCTTGCAGAAAATGCAGGGTCTTTTGTTTTTTCAACTAGAGGTTCAATGACATTGCTGAGAGCGAAGGTTATCATAACAATAATAAGAAATAAAGAGGCTTTTAGTAGTTAGTTTTGGAGGAGTGGCTATGGCAGAAACGATCTTGAGGGAGGAAATTCTGGTTTATTCAGAGAAATATGATATTCACGGTGTGATTAAGGATTATGGCTTTGTAACAAAGCTACTTTTTACTTATAACGGTAAAGAAATTGAGATGGGGATTGATAGAAATCCATTGAGCGGAATTACATTTGAAGAACTTGGCAGAGACATCATTGAATCATATATAAGTCATCTTGCATCCGGCATAGATGGTAGGAAACTTCAACTTCATGACTGGTATATCGGTGAGCATAAATTTGGAAATGGCAACGCATATCGCATTGTTCATGGAGTAGTTACTGGGCATAAGAAGTTAGCAGACTCCATTTATATGCATTCATCAGAAGTGAAGGCGTTTCATGTGGATGAAGAAGAAAAGGAAATGGTTGTTACTACCAGAAATAGTGTATACCATTGCCCTTTAGCGTACTGGGATTTTAAGAATCAGGATAAGTACAAGGATGTTATCCCCGAATACGAAAAGCTTAAGGGAGAATATCAGGACACTATAGAATATCCATCAATCGAAGCTGGAAAAGTGCTTCTGGTATTGGCAGATTTCTGCGAATACTTTTTTCATTCCCTTTATTATGTACCAAAGGATTCTGAGAATGGAGAACCGGTGGAATATAAAGGATGGGCGCATGTAGGAACATTCCAAGACAGTTATCTTATTAGTGCTAAAGGATGTGAAGTCGATCTTAGATATTTTCCGCATTATCAGAACATCGAATTCTACGAGGAGCACTCAGAGGACTGCCCACTGTATATCGAAAATATTGGAGATACAGTTCTTTATGCAAGAACAAGTGTAGGAACTATCAGACTTAATCCAGGCGATAGAAAAGAAGTGACGGAGGATAATGCAGAGAAGAATGATCCTGTGCTTCCAGGTGGAGATCTTTATCCTGCAGGAGTTATAGAGTGAATAAGCTGGTGTGGGTGCAAGGATATGAACACTAAGTTAATACGTGAAAAGTATAAGATAATGAGCCGAAAGAATTGCGAAAGGTACTGCAAACAACGACATTCTAAGGCGTCTATTATTGTTTCGATTAAGGCTAGTTGGGACAGAGTAAACCCAGACCTTCCAATGAATGATAAGAATAATGTGAAGCATATTTTGGCACTGGCATTTGATGACGTGGAGTATGAAGAGGATCCAGATTTTTGTATCAAGTGGGAAGATGGCGAAAGGATAGCAGCATTCATTAACAAACATTACGATGAGGCGGAAACAATAATTGTCCACTGTGATGGTGGAATATCAAGGAGCGCTGGAGTTGCAGCTGCAATCATGAGAGCTAAAGAGGGCAATGATTCAGTTGTTTTTGCTAACAATAGTAAAAACCCTAATAGGACATGCTTTCTGCGTACGCTGAGAGGGTTTGGATATATTTAGAAAGGGTACTTGATATGGTAATAGTTACGTTAATGAGGAGAAAGCATGCTGGATTTACTTTGGAGACACAGGGGGTTGAGCATAGAGCATTTCCTAATATGAAGGCAGCTAGAAAATGGCTGAAGGCCAACAATTTTATTTATGGACAAAGAGATTTTTTAAAATATGATGGCCCTGATGACAAAGAGTGGTGTCATGTTAATGATGCTTCTTGGGATTTTATAAAAGTTATTATAGAAACCCTTGAAGATCCTGAGGAAGACTCGTGCTATAAGAATTTTGACCCAGGAATGGCTCCGTGGCTTAAAGCAGCTTATGAGGAAGGCAGGATTCGAAGGCGGATGCAGAGTATTGGATATCCTACTGTGAGAAGGAAAGTGCTGCACAATAATAGATTCGAGGAATTTGGTGATATGGTCACAGAACGAAAGATAACTAGATGGAAGAATAAATATTGTCTTGCTAAATATACTCTTAGTAATGCCGGTATAGAGAAGATGATGGAACTCATGAGCCTCACAGATAAGATAGCTAAAGAGGGCAGAAGCTCACAAAGATCAATATGGGTAAATGTTCCGAATAAAACGGATAATGGGGACTGGGTAAACATAAGATTCTGCGGCGCTGTTTATGGCCCGGGAGATGTCTTTTACGAAGTTATGTTGGATGACATAAGTGTGATGTCTTATGACTCCAAGAGAACGGACATAAACATAGTAGATATAATGGATATGCTTGACGGACTTATTGAGTGTGTTAATAAGGTTCTTTCTTTAGTGGAAAAGGGCGAGTATGAGAGCTATATCGCCAAGGTGCCATATGAAAGACGAAGAGGGGTTATCCGTAGAACAGATTATTATGACATTGTTCCTAAGGCAAGAAAGGACTATGTTAGCTCATTGAGTCAGGATGAAATGAATGAATTGATGGAAAGCGGAGGGTGTACAGACTATTTAGAGGAAAATATGACTGCCAGAAGGTTTTATGAGGCTTGCGCTGTTGTATATGAAGCACTTGGACTGTCAAAAGAAAAGACATTCAGAGTGCATTGCTATGAAGACAGTAAAGCGGAAAGAGCATTCTATTCCGGCATGACACCAAAGGAATGGTACTACCAAATTGCGGATGGCAGAGATGATGGACTTTATATGGTCCCGATGGATGATCCGGTTCATTTTCTTGGGTGGTTAAGGCGTGATGAAGACTACTTTGATTATAAGTATCTTGGAGGCCATGAATGGGATTTTATACTGAAATACTCAACTGGTATGCAGATGATGGTGGTTGAAGATTCGGAATCAGGCGAGTGCATTATTCGCATAACGGGAGACTCCATGGCAAGAAGTGACGATTTAATAAGAGCTTTCCTGGCTCTTAGAAGAGCAGGCTACGCTGTTATGTTGCAAGGATACAAAGTGCTTTTGGGTAGATTGAAGGAAACAGACTATGTAGGAATCGTGGAGTTTGAAAAGGATCTATGGCAGTTAGATGCTATTGCTGGGCGTGATGTGTGTGACAGCATTTGCTTGTGCGATTTTAAGGATGACAGCATTGTGGAGGAAATAATTAAAGCAACAGAGTGGGAAGATTTGGATGCTGTAAGGTTGGCCTGAGAGGAATAGAAATATGGGACAGAAGCTTATACATATCTGTGAAGTATGCGGGAAGGCAAAGATCATGACTCCGGAGGAAGCCTTTAATGAAGGCTGGGATTATCCTCCGAGGATGGGATCATTTGGGATGATATCCCCAAGAACCTGTGGTGACTGCAATATGACACAAACACTATGGTGGGCTCTGGTGCAGGATAATAAGAAGATTGAAGATCTCACACCGGAGCAACTGATAGTGCTCAAAAGAATACAGAATGAACCGGCAAGTATAATGCTATGAAAGCAGATGGAGATGGTCAAATTATGATAGATGTGTTGGATTCCTTATATACAAGAATAATGGATGGAATTATTGAAAAGCTTACGCTCACTGAGCGGGATATAGCTATAGCTGAAGGAAAAATAATAGAATTCAACAAGAGGTCACGTAGGAGAAACTATAAAGGAAGGCGTAGGCATGGATAATGAGATGAATCTTACAAATAGACAATTTCAAGGCTTTTTGAGGCTATCTATAGAAAATCTGAGGATGGCGCTTATCAGAGAAATTGCGAGGTAAATATGTCAAAGAAAGCTAAAAAAGTATCAGATATGACAAAAGCTGAACTCGGAGAATTTATTGACCATGAGAAGTTTTTGCATGAAATACGATGCTTTGATGATGATAAATTACGAAATCTTATTCAGGAAATATTCTATGAAGGGATGAGAGAGGGCTATGAATTGGCTAAGTTCAGATTGGAGCTTTTGAATAGTTTTCCTTTTGGTTCAGCAGATGAATTTCTTGATGAAAATATGGATAAAATTAGAAAAATGCTTGACCTATGCAAAGCATATGAAGATTTAGAGGAGTAACAATGATACCGACATTATATGAGAATTACCGTCGCTGGTCTGATGGTGGATCAATATTCATATTATCTGATTTACATTTTGCTGATGCTGATTGCAAAGCAATTAATAAAGACTGGATAACTCCAGAGGAGCAGATTAAGAGAATAAACAGACTTGTAAATAAGAATGACACATTTATCTGCCTTGGTGATGTGGGTGCGGCAGAGTTTGTTGAGCAAATAAAGACTAGAAGGAAGATTTTGATTCTGGGGAACCATGACCGAAGAAGTGACTATGTGGGGCTGTTTGATGAAATATATACAGGTCCTCTGTTCATTTCAGATAAGATTCTTTTGTCTCATGAGCCCGTTCATGGTTTGCCATGGTGTCTTAACATTCATGGACATGATCATAATGGTGTCGAACCATATGTGGATGGCTGCAAGTATCTGAATCTTGCTGCAAATGTTTGCGACTTTACGCCGGTTAATCTTGGAAAGCTTATTAAGAGCGGAATTCTTTCTGGTATACGCGACATTCATAGGATGACTATTGATGATGCTACGGCCAGGAAAAGTGAACGAAACAATGGTGAGAAATAATGAGGCGTTTAAGAGCGAGGGGCAAAATGGACAAGGTAGATAAGACTGAGGAAAAGATCGCTGGAAGAGCAATCTTGTATAGGAATCCTGAAGGAATTGTAGAGGAACTCCTGGCGTACGTTGAACACTTAGAGGAACAACGAGACAAGGCCTGGGCTGAGGTCCGTGAATGGAATAAAGATTCTGAAATACAACATGCAAAAGAACAGGAGAGGGCTGCGTATTTGAAATTATCAAAGGGCTTTGCTCCGGATGATGATCAATGGGAAAAGATTAATGAATGGGAGAAGAAACATACTGAAAAGTATCATAAGGAGCCAGATGTTGGCTATCTGACTAAGAAGCGACTTAATGGCCCGAACTATAGTTATCAATTTGAGTATTCACCAATAGGTACATTGGGTGCTGTTGTATGTACAGTCTGTGAACGCAAAGCATTAAAAAGATGCTTGGGCAACGAAGCGGTGTATGAAGAATTGATGAAAAAGTATGATGCGAATTTTATGTTTGGAGAGGTTTAGAGGGAGATAGAACTGATGAAGGTTATAAGTACTGGTTCCAAATTTGATATATACCCAGATGATTTAAAAAGCTATGATAAGCTTCCTGCTGACTACTATATTGTAAGATTTGTTGTAAAACAGGGCTTTTTTCTAGAGAAATATTCTGAGTTTAAGATTACAGATGCTAAGATTTATGGTATTCACGCTCAAAAAGCGGATAAGGTATTAGATTCATTTGCTGATTTTAAGAGGAACCTCGGTGTAATACTTAGTGGCGATAAGGGAATTGGAAAATCACTGTTTTCAAGACTTCTTGGTATGAAAGCAATTGAAAAAGATATCCCGGTTATTATTGTGGAAGCCTACAAAGAGGGAATAGGGGCATTCTTGGATAGCATACAGCAGAAAATAATGGTGTTGTTTGATGAGTTTGATAAAACTTTTTCAGAGAAAGACCATGGCGCAGAGGCGCAGAATAGCATGTTGTCATTGTTTGATGGGGTGGCTTCGGGAAAGAAGCTTTTTGTGATAACTTGCAATGAGCTAAGGGGGCTCAATGACTTTCTGGTTAACAGGCCTGGAAGATTTCATTACCATTTCAGATTTGACTACCCTACTGAAGAAGATATCAGAAAATATCTCGAAGATGCGCTTGAAACCGAATGTTGCACAGAGGTTGATAAGGTAGTGAATTTTTCAAAAAGAGTTGCGCTTAACTATGATTGTTTACGTGCAATTGCATTTGAAATCAATAAGGGTTTGGAATTTTCTGAAGTTATCAAAGATCTTAACATAGTAAACATTGAAAGAGAGAAATTTAAGCTTTGCGTTCTATGCAAGGATGGATCGACACTGATTAATAAGAGAGTGATTATGGATTCTTTTAGTAAGGAATCAGAAGAGTTTTCTCTTTATGAGGTTGGTGGTGGATATGCCGGAAGCATCTCTTTTTGTCCCGCTAATCTTAAATACAACGCAGGGACGCGTGAGCTATATCTGGAAGAGGAAGATGTTTCGCTTGACTACGATGATTATGATCTCGAGGAAAGTGAAAATAAAAAGAAGGCAGATGGTTTGAGAAGCCGCGGTATTAAGAGGGTAGTAGTTAACAGAGTGAGCGAGAACAGGCTACATTATGCGGTATGAGTGAATGGAGGTATTTATCATGGGGAAAATTGAAGTAAAAGGGAGTGCATCAAGAATAGTGGACTATGACCTTATGGAGATCAAGCTTGATTTCCACGCAAAGGAAAAGAAAGCTGCAGAGGCTTCTGAAAAGGTTATGCGAGAATGTGAAGAATTCCTGGGAACTTTGAAAAAAGCAGGAATTGATATATCTATGATTTCTTTAGCGAAGGATTCGGTGGATCAGACTTTTGATTATCATAGTGATGGTGAGAAAGAGTATTATAAAGCGACTCGTGTACTTGAAATTGAGTCAAAATTCGATATGAAGATGATTAATGCTATAAGAGCGATTGTAAATAAAAGCGATGCTAAGGTCGGTTTTCATGTTGGATATAGCCTTTCAAATGAAGGCGAAATTATGCAGGAACTGCTGATGGAGGCATTAAAAAATGCAAAGAATCAGGCCGAGATTATGGCACAGGCGATAGATCAGAAGGTTGTAGGCTTGATATCTGCGGATAAGAATGCTCCGGCGCCAGAGTATGTTGGTGGAGCGGAGGTGTTGTGTATTGATACTATAAGTCTTGATGAAGATGAGTATGAAACATACGAGAATTCTGATGAGTTATCTGTGTCAAGTAACACTTATACAGAGACTATATATACCGCTTGGGAAATAGCGTAGAGGTGAAGAATGAGCCAGTATGCTGATAAGGATTTCGTAGAGATATTCATACCATCTCCGGAGGTCAAGGAGTTGATCTATAAGAATAATCGCCTGTTTAACGACAGGGAAAAAGCAGCGATTATTTGGAATAGTAACTATTGGCTTAAAGAAAAGCATAAAGGACTGGAAGAACTAAAAAGTCAATCTGGGGATGAAGAGCTGATCCGGCAAATTAATGAAAGGATCAGCTATGATAATGAAGCCCTGAAATTGTTTGAGGATAACAATCAAGGATATATCTACATTCTTAGAACATTTGAGGATGGGTATCATTCTAAAGGGCAAATTGTGGAATATTACGGGACCTTTAAGACAGCCTGGAAAGAAGGCGTGGATGAAGGCTGTGGGATGTATCCCTTCGAGATTAAAAAGTGCCAACTTTTATATGATGTGGATGAGAACAGAATTCTGGGGAGGATTGTTTGGCCAGTTCCCGATAGAGATGAAGAATATTATATTGAAGAAATGAATTTCTTCGAGTGGTCTGCTGGGAAAATGGTTCTTGATGAGAGAGGGCAGATATATATATTTGAATCTAATGAAATGCCATTGGAGAGGTTCGAGGCGGTAAGTGAAGCTACTAAAACCCGGTTTGAGTATATGAATGTTGATATCCCAAATCCATTTAACAAGTTTGATAATGTAAGATTTATTGGTAGTCATCTTGAAAAGACTGAACATGTTGCGGTTGTTACTTCTGTTAACAATGCCGGAGTGGATGTCCTTGAATGGGGAAACTCTCGGGGAGGGTGTAGCGAGGAACGATTTAGTCCATGTATGCTCACAAGAAATACGGAGGAGTATTGTAATTGTTTTGATAGGTACACGAGAGTTATTGTAGGGCATGACTATGGGGCAGCAGTATGGATGCAACCAGTCATTATCGACGATGTTGAAAAGATAAGGACAGAAAATGTTCATGAAATCGGAATGAGGATATCTGTCGACTTATATTTCTTCAAGTTTGTTTTGGAAGATGTTTTTTTGAAGTTCTTTAAGCCTGATTTAGAGGTTAACAAAAAGAGATTTACAAAAGCATTCAAGGATGACGGTGAGTTTTTGACTAGCTTTCAGAGTGATTGCCTTGAGCCAAATTTCTATACCTATGAAAGTATTTCTTCAATAATAAAATTATACAGGGACGATGTTGCTGGTTATGCTTTTGATGCCTTGGATAAGTTATTCTATTTGCTTACTAAGATGATGGAACTTTCGCCGGAAGCAGAATATATCTCTGTGATGAGCTAAAACTTCTTTTTTTAAACCAGAGGTTCAATGCTTTTTGCATTCCGTACAAGTATCATATTAGGCAAAGGAGTACTTATTTATGAATTTGCCTATCACTGTAAATCAAGAAGAATTGTTAGAAATATTACTGAATATTGCGCCGGCCCGCCCTGTGTTTATATGGGGAGCACCTGGTATAGGCAAGTCTGCTCTTGTTGAGAAGTTTGCGGCTGAGGTGGAGCTTGAGTGTGTTTCATTGCTTGGCAGCCAGTTGGCTCCTGAGGATATTATCGGTATTCCTCAAATCAGGGGAGAAACATCTGAGTTTCTGCCTCCTAAGATGATTGCCAGAAAAGAGCCCTATGTGTTGTTCCTTGATGAGCTTAATGCTTGTTCGCAGGAAGTCCAGAAAGCTTTTTATAGCTTGATATATGAGAGAAGAATTGGAGAGTACCATCTTCCAGAGGGTAGTGTGGTAATTGGTGCAGGAAACAGGACACAGGACTCGGCTATTGTAAAAACTATGTCCAGTGCTCTAATCAATAGGATGTTTCATGTCCAACTTAAACCGGACGTTAAAAGTTGGCTTTCCTGGGCTTATGAGAGTGGAATTCATGCTTGGATTACAGATTATATCAGTCAGAGACCGGATCATCTTTTTGCAGAACCGCCTAAGACTGAGGAACCATTTTCTACACCGAGATCCTGGCATATGTTAAGTGATGCACTTAAAGAGTTTTGCGCTGGAGAAAAAGATATCCCAATAGAGACCATCAGAATGCTTGTCTATGGTAGCATTAGCGCAAGTCATGCCGGAATGTTCGCGGCATTTGTAAAGCAGCTTGATAACAAATATCTTCTAGAGGATATCATAAAAGGTGATGCCAAGTGGCCAGATAAACCTGACGATAGAGATGTTCTTTATTTCCTTGCGCAGTCTTTCAGGGCAAGGCTGATACATGATCTTCCTCAACAGAAGTCAGAGATTGATAAGAAGACTCAGTATTTTGCACACAGAGCAAAATCTCTTTTGAAGGAATTGGCTCAGATCAACTATGAACTTGCTCAGATGGTAGTATCTGCGGATGATGGCAAGATTTTACCAGAGTGGTTCATGATAGAGATTGTAAGAGACCTGCCAAGGCTGGTATCACAGGAAAAGAAGAAAGATGAGAAAACAGCATAAAGAAAAAGAGGATCCAAACCTGATCCAACTAATGAATGGGATTCATATCCTTGAAGAGCATGATGTTTTCAGGCATCTGATTTTCCATAATCTCAGAGTAGTAGGTAGAAACGAACTTGGAAAAAAGACACCGGCCAGTTCAAATGCCAATGGAACGATTCTGGTGAATAAGAATGTGGCTCTTTCGCCTAAACAGTGGGCTTATGCAATAGCACATTGTGTATTACACAATTGCTTTGGCCATTACGATGAAGACAAGGTCCCTGGATACTTCGAAGAGGATGAATCTGGTAAAAAGATTAAAAAGGTAAGATTTAATAAGAAACTTTGGAATATTGCCTGTGACATTTATGTCGACAGATTCCTACATGATATAAGACTGGGGGAGCCACTTAATCAGTCACCCGTGGGGGCTATTCCTTTCAGTATCATGGAGGATGAGCATAAGATTTATGAGTTTCTCTTAAGAGAAAACTGGGATGAGGACTATCATATATATGGAGTTGGAGCGTTAGACTCAATGGATATGATCGGTCTTGAGAAACCGATAGTGTACAGGAAAGATCGCTGGGGACATCAGGAGCAAAACGAGTTTGCCAGCGACTTTGCTTATTATCTGGCAAAATCTGTATCAAATGCCATCGATTATGTGTCGGATCACGAAGCCGAGAATTCTTATGGAAAAAAGATAGCCAGCTGGTTCATTAATACTTTTCCTCTACTAGGCGCAATAGCAGCCTCTTTTAAGATCGTAGACGATTTAAATGAATGCAGGAAATATGATATCAGTACAGCTGCCGTTGATGCTTATGAAGGAATTATATACATTAACACATCCAGAAATATGAGTGATGAGGAGTGGCGCTTTGTTATGGCGCATGAATTTCTCCATGCAGCTCTTTTGCATCATACGCGGTCAGCTGGGAAAGATGCATATCTGTGGAATATTGCAACTGATTATGTGATCAATGGCTGGCTGGTAGAAATGAAGATAGGTGTCATGCCTGAAGGCGTTTTGTATGATCCTTCACTTAAGGATATGTCTGCAGAAGAAATATATGATGAGATCATCAGAGATATGCGGACATATATGAAGAAGAATACGTTTCGTGGTAATGGTCAGGGAGATATCATGGGGAAAAGAACTCCAGGATCTTTTGGCGGAGCCAGCCGAGGAGTCTCTTTGGACGAATTTTATCGGAATGCGCTGGGACAGGGGCTAGAATATGAACTGGCCAGAAGAGGCCGAGGGTTTCTTCCGGCTGGACTGGAGCAGGAGATAAGGGCGCTGGCAGTTCCTCCTGTTCCGTGGGATGTGAAATTGTCAGAGTGGTTCAATGCACATATTCGGCCTCTTGAAAAGCACAGAAGTTATGCTCATCCCAGCAGAAGGCAGAGTTGTACACCGGATATACCTAGGGCTAGTTACGTAATTACAGAGTCGGAAAAATCTTCAAGAACCTTTGGGGTTATTATCGATACATCCGGATCTATGTCGAACGAGGAGATCGGAAAAGCATTAGGAGCAGTAGCAAGTTACGCTGCTTCAAGAGATGTGCTTGCGGCGCGTGTAGTTTTTTGCGATGCATCTGCATATGACGCTGGATATATGACTCCTGATGATATCGCTGGAAGGGTTAAGATTCTAGGTAGTGGAGGTACAAGGCTTCAGCCTGCAATAGATCTTTTCCAAAGAGCGAAGGATTTTCCTAAGGATGGTCCTATACTGATTATCACTGATGGAGGGATTGAAGATCATCTTGATATTAAAAGGAAACATGCCTATATCCTTCCTGCTGGATACAGGCTTCCGTTTAAGGCCAGAGGTGAAGTTTTGTTACTATTCACAGCCAAATAGAAAAAACTGAATAATGATTTTGGGGTCAGGAAATAAGGCGGGTTTGAGCATCCGCCATTAACTCCGAGAGGGAGTAAGGAAATCCGGCTGTAAGACGTGACAGG
>Ga0256407_10009874_pt1 | contig 13535 bp, 12 predicted proteins | sample RumenRJG_04DNA_FD_193489 | JGI IMG/M metagenome (GOLD analysis project Ga0256407, IMG submission 193489) | Bovine rumen microbial communities from Lethbridge, Alberta, Canada - RJG_04 | ecosystem: Host-associated > Mammals > Digestive system > Stomach > Rumen | place: Canada: Alberta... | reverse complement strand
AACGAGATATTCAATCCCAACAAACCGGACACCTACTTCGAACCGGTAAAATAATAGTGATTATAATTTAAACAAGATATAGCAATGAGCTTATTTAAGGACAAAGTCCTCCTCATTACTGGAGGAACAGGATCGTTTGGAAACGCAGTACTTAACCGTTTTTTGAAGACCGACATAGGCGAGATCCGCATCTTCTCGCGTGACGAGAAGAAGCAGGACGATATGCGTCACGACTTTCAGGCACGTATGCCGGAGGTGGCTAACAAGATTAAGTTCTATATTGGTGACGTGCGTAACAAGAGCACACTGAAGTACGCCATGAAGGGTGTGGACTATGTGTTCCATGCAGCAGCATTGAAGCAGGTGCCCAGTTGTGAATTCTTCCCCATGGAAGCTGTTAAGACCAATGTGATTGGTACAGATAATACCCTGGATGCCGCTATCGATGCTGGCGTAAAGTGCGTGATTTGTCTGTCAACCGATAAGGCTGCATATCCTATCAATGCCATGGGTATCACCAAGGCTATTGAGGAGAAGATTGCTGTGGCAAAATCCCGTCTCTCTGGCGACACCAAGATCTGCTGCACACGCTATGGTAACGTAATGTGTAGCCGTGGTTCAGTAATCCCCTTGTGGATTGACCAGATTCGCAAGGGCAATCCTATCACCTTGACCGAACCAAAGATGACTCGTTTCATCATGTCATTGGAGGAGGCTGTTGACCTGGTGCTCTTTGCATTCGAGAATGGTAAGAATGGTGACATCCTTGTTCAGAAGGCTCCTGCCTGCACCATCCAGACGCAGGCTGAGGCAGTTCGTGACCTTTTCAAACATCAGGCACCCGAAGGAAAAGAGCCTGAGATTCGCGTAATCGGTATTCGCCACGGCGAAAAGATGTACGAGACTTTGCTGACCAAGGAAGAGGCTGCCAAGGCCATTGACATGGGCAACTTCTATGCCGTACCAGCTGATAATCGCGATTTGAACTACGATAAATATTTCAAGGAGGGCGATACCAAGAGAGCTACTATTGAGGAGTTCAATTCGGACAACACTAAGCGCCTGAACCTTGAAGAGACCAAGGAGAAGATTGCTTCTTTGGAGTATATTCAGAATGAATTGAACGGCATTCCTAACTTGGTATAGAATGACAGGAGCTTGCCTCTAGTCATTTACTATGGAATGAAGAGAAAGATTTTATGTGTGGAATAGTAGGATATATAGGATCGCGACAAGCTTTCCCAATATTAATATCTGGCCTTCACAGGCTTGAATACCGCGGATACGATTCTGCTGGCGTTGCCCTGTTGGGCGATGACCAGCAGCAGATTGCCGTATATAAGGCCAAGGGCAAGGTCTCGGCCTTGGAAGAGGCCGCCCGCGATAAGGACTGCACAGGCACCATAGGCATCGCCCACACCCGTTGGGCAACTCATGGTAAACCATCTGTCATCAATGCTCACCCTCATCTTTCCGAGAGTGGCAACCTCGCCCTGGTGCATAATGGCATCATCGAGAACTTCTCTGTGCTTCGCGACCAGCTCAAAGCTAAGGGCTACACCTTCAAAAGTGCTACGGACACCGAGGTGCTGGTGCAGCTCATCGAATACTATGAGCACAAGCACCATTGCGACCTCGTATCAGCCGTGCGCTATGCCCTCAACAAGGTCATTGGCGCCTATGCCATTGTCCTCATCGACCGTCGCCAGCCTGACACATTGATTGCAGCTCGCAAGAGCAGTCCGTTGGTAGTAGGCATTGGCGAAGACAATAGTGAATTCTTCATTGCATCTGATGCAACGCCTATTGCAGAATACACCTCTCATGTGGTGTATATCGACGATGAGCAAATTGTGAAGATAGAACGAGGCCGTGAGATGGAAATCTCTAACCTTCAGGCAGAACATGTTGATGTCGATGTCACAGAGATTGATGTCGATTTGGATATGCTTGATAAGGGCGGCTTCCCTCACTTCATGCTCAAAGAGATTTTCGACCAGCCTAAGTGCCTCGAAGACTGTATGCGTGGCCGCCTGGAAGCCATGGACAAGCGCTTGAAAATCGAGCCAGAGAATATCCAATACGGTATAAACCTGTCAGCAGTCAAGCAATATAAGGTTCAACTGATGAATGCACATCGCTTTATCATTGTGGCTTGTGGCACCAGCTGGCATGCAGGTTTGATAGGTAAGCAACTCTTTGAGACCTTCTGCCGCATACCTGTTCAGGTGGAATACACCAGCGAGTTCCGCTATCGCAATCCTGTCATCCGCGATGATGATGTGGTGATAGCCATCTCACAAAGTGGTGAAACCGCTGATACATTGGCCGCTATTGAATTGGCAAGAAGCAAAGGTACGTTTGTCTTTGGCATCGTGAATGCCGTAGGTAGCAGCATTGCCCGCAACACTGATACAGGCACCTATATCCATGTAGGCCCAGAGATAGGAGTTGCATCCACCAAGGCTTTTACAGGCCAGTTGACTGTACTCACCATATTGGCCCTGACCCTTGGTCATGAGAAAGGTTTGGTGTCAGACTTAGATTTCTCTCATTTTACAGAGGAATTGTCAAAGATACCTTCTATGATAACAAAGGTATTAGAGCAGAACGACAAGATTGAGAATATAGCCAAGATCTTTACCTATGCTCATAACTTCATGTATTTAGGCCGAGGTTGGAACTTCCCTGTTGCATTGGAAGGTGCACTTAAACTCAAAGAGATTTCCTATATCCATGCTGAGGGTTATCCTGCCGCAGAGATGAAACATGGCCCAATAGCCTTGATAGATGCTGAGATGCCTGTGCTGTTTGTTGCGACCCACCATCAGCAATACCAGAAGATTATCTCTAACATGGAAGAGGTCAAGGCCCGTGGTGGTAGAATCATTGCAGTGGTTACTGAAGGTGATGAGCAGGTGAGGGAAATAGCAGACCAAATAATAGAGGTTCCACAAACGGAGAATTTCTTGGCACCACTGTTGAGTGTTATTCCTCTTCAGCTTCTTGCTTATCATATTGCTGTTAAGAAAGGAAAGAATGTAGATATGCCAAGAAATTTGGCAAAATCAGTAACAGTAGAATAGTATACTTAAAGAGTTTTAAATATGAAAGGAATAGTACTTGCTGGTGGTTCCGGCACCCGTTTATACCCTATCACCAAGGGTGTTAGCAAACAGTTGCTCCCTATTTATGATAAGCCGATGGTTTATTATCCTATTTCTGCGCTAATGCTGTCAGGAATTAGAGACATCCTGATTATCTCTACGCCATACGACCTACCTGGCTTCAAACGCCTGCTGGGTGACGGCTCAGATTATGGCGTGCACTTTGAGTATGCAGAACAGCCAAGCCCTGACGGACTCGCACAAGCTTTCATCATAGGTGAGAAGTTCATTGGCAATGATTCTGCGTGCTTGGTCTTGGGGGATAATATTTTCTATGGAGCAGGCTTTACCAAACTCTTAAGGGCTGCGGTAAATGATGCAGAACAGAATGGCAAAGCCACCGTTTTTGGCTATTGGGTATCGGATCCGGAACGCTATGGTGTAGCTGAGTTTGATAAGGAGGGTAATTGCCTTTCTATAGAAGAAAAGCCCAAAGAGCCTAAGAGCAACTATGCTGTGGTTGGCCTCTATTTCTATCCTAATAAGGTAGTAGATGTAGCCAAACATATCAAGCCATCTGCCCGTGGAGAACTGGAAATTACTACAGTGAACCAAGAGTTCCTGAAGGATGGCGAACTAAAGGTGCAGGTCTTTGGTCGTGGATTCGCATGGTTGGATACAGGTACGCACGACAGTCTTGCTGAGGCATCAACCTTTGTTGAAGTAATCGAGAAGCGTCAAGGCCTTAAGGTTGCTTGCCTTGAAGGTATTGCTTACCGCAACGGATGGATAAGTGAGGAACGTATGCGCGAAATAGCACAACCTATGCTGAAGAATCAGTATGGTCAATATCTCCTGAAGGTGATTGACGAGATGAAGGAGGAGATTAATTCAAATACACTTCAACACGTATAATATGAAGAATATCATTATAACAGGAGGAGCCGGATTTATTGGTAGCCATGTAGTAAGGCTGTTCGTAAATAAATACTCGGACTATAAAATAATCAATCTGGATAAGCTGACTTATGCAGGCAACTTGGCAAACTTAAAAGACATTGAAGATAAGCCCAACTACAAGTTCGTCAAGATGGACATCTGCGACTTCGAGGGCGTGCTGGCCCTGATGCAAGATGAACATGTTGACGGCATTATCCACTTGGCTGCAGAAAGTCATGTGGATCGCTCTATTAAAGACCCTTTCACCTTTGCTCAGACAAACGTAATGGGTACTCTTTCACTGCTCCAAGCTGCCAAAGCCTATTGGGAGAGCCTGCCGGAGAAGTATGATGGCAAGCGTTTCTATCATATTTCTACTGATGAGGTGTATGGAGCTTTGGAAATGACGCACCCAGAAGGTATTGAACCGCCTTTTACAACTAAAGCATCCAGTGGTGAACATCACCTTGCGTATGGAGAGAAGTTCTTCACCGAGGATTTGAAGTATCAGCCGCATAGTCCTTATAGTGCTGCTAAGGCAAGCAGTGACCACTTTGTTCGTGCATTCCATGACACCTTTGGCATGCCAACTATTGTGACCAATTGTTCCAACAACTATGGTCCATACCAGTTCCCAGAGAAGTTGATACCTCTGTTTATCAATAATATTCGCCATCGTAAGCCTTTGCCCGTTTATGGTAAGGGTGAAAATGTACGTGACTGGTTATATGTTGTAGATCATGCAAGAGCAATTGATGTTATTTTCCATAATGGCAAGATTGCCGAAACCTATAATATTGGTGGGTTTAACGAGTGGAAGAACATCGATATTATCAAGGTTTTGATCAATACTGTTGACCGCTTACTTGGCCGCCCAGAGGGTGCTGATATGGATTTGATTACCTATGTTACAGATAGGGCTGGTCATGACCTTCGTTACGCTATTGACTCCACCAAACTCCAAAAGGAACTTGGTTGGGAACCAAGCCTACAGTTTGAGGAGGGAATAGAGAAGACCGTTCGCTGGTATCTGGAAAACCAAGAGTGGCTGAATAATGTGACATCTGGTGATTACCAGAACTATTATAATGAGCAATATAAGAACAGATAATTCATGGAATTAATAAAAACTGCAATAGAAGGGGTACTAATTATAGAACCCAGGGTTTTTGGAGACAAGAGAGGCTATTTCTTCGAGTCATTCTCTCAAAGGGAGTTTGACGAGAAGGTTGCACCTATTCTGGGACACACAATCAACTTTGTTCAAGACAATGAAAGCATGTCCTCATACGGTGTTATGCGTGGTCTCCACTTTCAGAAACCGCCATATACTCAAAGCAAATTAGTCCGTTGTGTAAAGGGTGCTGTACTGGATGTGGCAGTTGATATCCGCAAGGGTTCACCCACATACGGACAACATGTAGCAGTGGAACTGACAGAGGAGAATCATCGTCAGTTCTTTGTGCCTCGCGGCTTTGCACATGGTTTTGCAGTACTTTCAGAGATAGCGATATTCCAGTATAAATGCGATGAATTCTATCATCCGGAGGTTGATGGTGGCATCAGTATTTTGGATAGCAGCCTTGGTATTGATTGGCGTATTCCTACTGAGAAAGCTAATCTTAGTGATAAGGACACCAAACACGCTTTGTTGAAGGACTTTGATAGCCCGTTTGATATAAACATACCACTTTACTAAAAAATGAATTATCGCGCAAACCGAGAGGAGAGCCAAGCTTGTTTGTGCTTTTCCGAGGTGCAGCCGATGATGCATAAACGAACAAAGAGAAGTTTATGAATATTCTTGTAACAGGAGCCAATGGTCAGTTGGGCAATGAAATGCGCATTGTAACCAAGGGCTCAAAAGATAAATATATATTTACGGATGTTTGTGATGAGCATCCTGAGTCAATAGCGATGCTCCACAAACTGGCAGGGGATGATATGGATACAACAACCACCAAACTTGATATCACCAATCTGGATGCCATCCGCAAGATGGTGAAAGAGAATGATGTCAAAGTTATAGTAAACTGTGCAGCTTGGACAAACGTGGATGGTGCAGAAGATCCGGAAAAATATGACCTTGTTGAGTTGCTGAATGCAGAGGCACCAAAGAACTTGGCTATTGCCATGAAAGAGGTGAATGGCTTGTTAGTTCATATCAGCACGGACTATGTCTTTGGTGGAGATCCATATAACACCCCTTGCAAAGAAGACCAAAAGGGTACTCCTACTGGTGTTTATGGTTTAACCAAACTGCATGGCGAACAGAATATTCAGACGACAGGAGTTAATCACCTTATCTTCCGAACCGCATGGCTGTATAGTGAGTTTGGAAAGAACTTTGTGAAGACAATGCTCAATTTGACGGCTACCAAACCGCAACTGAAAGTGGTATTTGACCAAGTAGGCACTCCAACCTACGCTCGCGATCTTGCAGATGCAATACTCGTTGCTCTTGAGGACTATAAATTATCCCTCAACTCTCAGCCCTCATCTCTCAACTATGCCAAATCTGGCATCTACCACTTTTCGAACGAGGGCGTATGCTCTTGGTATGATTTCACAAAAATGATTGCAGTATATGCTGGAAATGCTGGTTGTGACATCCTACCTTGCCATTCTGACGAATTTCCAAGTCCAGTTAGACGTCCTGCTTATTCTGTTCTTGATAAGTCTAAAATAAAAGAAACCTTCGGATTAAAAAATCCTTATTGGACTAATTCATTAGAAACCTGTATTAAATCAATATAGGTTTGATAGACCTTTTTCAATTGATAAGCATAGTTGTATCGAAGTTTGTTATCAATACTTATTAGGCTCTTTTATTCACAATATTACTAAATGATGTTACGTAGTAACTATTACGTCAGTAGCTTTTTCTGGAGCACTATAGCCAAATTGCTAAATGCAATAGTTGGTTTCTTTACAGTACCATTATTGCTTGGCTATTTTGGTAAGGCGGATTATGGCCTACTTTCCATTGCAATGGCATGTAATGGCTATATGCATCTGATGGATCTTGGAATGAATACTGGTGCGGTAAAATATTTCTCGCAATGGTCAGCTGAAGGTAATAAAGGAAAAATATTTCGCGTAGCCAGAACTAACATTTCGTTCTACATAATAATCTCTATTATTAACATTATCGGTCTTATCGCTTTAGCTATATGGGGTGAGAACCTGTTTTCAGTTAGTCATGAACAGTTCCTGCAGTTAAGGGAGTGTTTCTATATATTGGCATTGTTCTCAACGATTAGTTGGGTCACGACGACATTTAACCAGTTGTTGGTGGCTGATAAGCAAATGGCCTTTACGATGCAAATACAAAGCTTAGTAACAGTTTTGAGGTTGGGGCTTATTGGTATTACGATATGGGGGACTCTTTCACTCTCCGAGTATTTCTTTTGGTTAACTTTGATGGTGGCTATTGTTATAGTACCATATATGTATAAGTGTAAAAAGTGCTCTCTTATAGACTCTTTCAAACCGGCTTTATTTTGGTCAGAATTTAGAGTGGTGCTATTCTTTAGTCTTTCTTTATTTGCGTTGTCGCTATTTCAAGTAACGGCATCGCAATCACGACCAATTATTTTGGGAATTTTTTGTGATAATGGTGCGGATGCAGTGGCAGATTTTAGAATTGTTGAAGTCATCCCTTCATTTATTATCATGCTGAGCGGTTCGTTTATGAGCATTTTTCTGCCAAAAACTTCAGAGATGCTAGTCCGTAATGATAAAGAGGAAATAATTGCTTTTGTTAAGAAGTGGACTACTTTTACTACTATAATCGTATGTGTTCTATGTTTTCCTTTTATTTTATCAAACAAAGAAATAATAAGTGCATACGTTGGTAGCTCTTATTCATATTTAGGTAAATGGATGGCTCTTTGGTGTGCTTTTCTTATTATTCAACTTCACTCAACACCCGCTTTCAGTCTTGTATTAGCTAATGGAAAGACAAAGGCGCTTGTATGGTTTACATGTGTAGCATGTGTGGTGTCAATGATAGTTAATGCTTCGCTAAGTAAAGTTATTCCAGTAGGTTCAGCGGTTATAGGCTATTCTACATACATGGTAATTCTTATATTTGTCTATTATCTGTATTTTTACAAAAAGTATCTGAATTTGAATCGGTGGCTATTGATAAAGGCATTCCTGATGCCAATTATTCCAGCAGTCATCGCAGCAATTGTTCCATTAGTAGTAAAGCTTGATATTTCGATTTTTGACTCTTTTTCTACCTCAGAAAGATTAAAATATATTCTGCTTTTTTCTATTAATGCAGTTCTTTGGCTAGTAATATATACTATCTTGCTGAAAATGTTCAAGCTTTTGCCATCCCTAAAAACATTGAAAAAATGAGCATAGTAAGAAAAATTAAAGGCGTTGCAAGGGCCTTAAAAATGGCGAAACAATTCTATAGAGTGGGAGGAGCTACATTTGTCAATATAGCCTGCCCTATGCCAGAAAATGTGTTGAATGGGAAGAAAATTTTGGTAACCGGTGGTAGCTCAGGGATAGGCTTTGCTATTGCAAAAAAGTGTGCAGCATGTGGTGCAGATGTCCTTATTACGGGGAGAAATAGCTCAAAGCTTCAACAGGCAGTTTCAGAAATAGGCAATGCTCGGTGCAAATCAACTGTATGGGATCATTCTGTTGTTGAAGATGTTGAATCGAAATTGGATGAATGCAGTAAGATGCTAGGCGGTGATATCTCCGTTTTAGTAAATAATGCAGGAATACCGCCTACAAAGTTTTGGGGTAATGTTGATGAAGAAGAGTGGGATAAGATCTATAATACTAATCTGAAAGGTCTTTTCTTCCTTACACAGGAATTGGTTAAACGCTGGAAATTATCTTCACAAGCGCATTATAAGAAAATAATAAATATATCTTCCCAAGGTGGTTTCGTTGGCGCAACTTACCCTTATCGTATGGTAAAATGGGATATAAGAGGCTTGACTGAGGGGTTAGGTAGATTGCTTATCAAAGATAGGATTATTGTGAATGGCATAGCACCAGGAGTCGTGAAGACTTCAATGCAGTCTTTCTCACTTCTCCAGGGTGACAATCTATATACCAATCAGAATCCAATAGAACGTGTTATCCTTCCAGAAGAAATTGCAGAGCTTGCTCAGTTTCTGATAAGTGATGCAAGCAACGCCATTGTTGGGCAGACAATAATCTGTGATGGAGGATACACTTTAAAATAATATTAGAATTATGTATACTATAGCAAAAAATGTTCAAATAGTAATTGCATTACTGAAGGAGCACGGAATTAACCAGTTAGTTCTGAGCCCCGGAGGAACAAATGCAGCATTTGTAAGAGGGGTTCAGGATGATCCGTTCTTTCAATGCTATTCTGTTGTTGATGAAAGAAGTGCTTTGTATTTTGCAATCGGAATATACTTGTCAACTGGCAAGATCGTAGCCGTATGCTGCACTAGTGCTCAGGCAACAAGAAACTATATACCTGGATTAACTGAGGCTTTTTACAAGCACGCACCTATATTGGCAATAACTTTTTCAAAACATCCAAGGTTTACATACCAGGACTATATGCAAGCTCCAGACCAAACATCATTGCCTCATGATGCTGTAAGAGCTACATATGCCCTACCATATATTTCAAATGAACAAGACATCCTTTATTGTCAAAGGTTGGTCAATGAAGCTATATTGGAATTGACCCATCAGGAATCAGCCCCTGTACAATTAAATGTACCTATGCTCGATACTGAATTGACTCAAGATATAGACATTTCCTTACCGAATGTAAAAGTAATCCGACGACACTATATAAATGAGTTAACAAGCTCTAATCTAAAAGAGAAGAGGATTCTTATAGTAGTTGGAGAAAATTTAGGATTAGATGACGGTCATATTATTAATTTTGCTAAAAAATCTAATACCGTTATATATGTTAATCACTTGTCCAATATGCGTAATGATTATACAGTATTTGGTAATCGTTTGTTGAGTTCTATTAGTCAGAATGATTTTGATGAGATGCTGTGTCCAGACATTCTTATTACAATTGGAGGACAAACTGGAGATTACCCTCTATTTCATAAATTGTCAGGAAGTAAAAAGAACTACGAACATTGGAGGATATCACCAAAAGGTAATATTGTCGATACATACGACCACCTAACACATGTATTTGAATGTAAGTATGATGATTTTTTTATGAGTTTCAAAGATGGTGAGGTGAATCGAGAATATTTAACAACATGGCAGATGGCAATCAATGATTTGAATACCCCTACTGACTTGCCTTTGTCGGCAGCGTATGTTGCACAGCAACTTAATGACAAGATACCAGAAGGATCATTCGTTAATTTTTCCATTTTAAATTCTTTAAGAACATGGGACTTGTTCCCGATTAAGCATAAAGTACATTGTTTCTGTAATGTCGGTGCTTTTGGAATTGATGGATGTCTTTCGACATTTTTAGGACAAAGTGTTAGTGTTGATAATTTATGCTTTATGTTTATAGGTGATTTGTCATTCTTTTATGATATGAATTCACTTGGAATAAGACATATTAGGAATAATGTGCGCATAATTCTGATTAATAATAATGGAGGCATAGAGTTTAAGTTAGGTGGTGATGCAGGAAAAAATAGATTAATTGATAAATATATAGCAGCAGCTAATCATTTCAAGAATTCAGAAGGATGGGCTGTTGTCAATGGATTTGATTATATTAGTATTAATACAAAAGAAGACTTTATTAAGATTAGTAATATGCTTGTATCTGAGTCTAACAAGCCTATCTTATGTGAAGTCTTTACAACAGATATAGATGAAGCAAATGCTTATAAAGCAATGACTAGATTAAAAGATTCTAGGAATTTTCAGAAAAAAGCTAAAGATGCACTTGTAAATAGAATTAAGAAAATCTTTTAAATCAATATTTGTTTATATGAATTACTTTATAATAGGAGATTTTGGAATACGTTCAAATAATAGAGGCACAGCAGCATTAGGATATGGTGCTGTAGAATTTTTGCTTCAAAAGGGCTACATCAAAGAAGGGGACGAAATGGTAAAGTTTAGTTTCTATTTAAATCCTTTCAAAAAAAGAATTAAAGTTACTGAGGAGAACCTTGATATTTTTGGTGTAAACTGGAAACAAAAAACGATTAAAGTATTTCTCCTTGAAAAGATTCTTCTTAAATATAATCTTCATTTTTTTAGAAGTATTTTTAAGAGCATAATAAAAAAAATTAAAGTTGTTGCTGCAATTAACGGCGGCGATGGTTTAACCGATATATATGGGGACTATATGCTATATGCCCGATTAAGAGAAACCATTTTAGCAGCTGATTTCCACATACCTTATATAATACTCCCACAAACCATAGGTCCCTTTCAAAAAAAAGAAAATATGGAAAATATCATCAAAGTATTAAGAGGGGCAGAAAAGGTCTTTGTAAGAGATCATAACTTTGATAGCGAGTTGAATAAAAACAAAATTCCATATGAGAACACAAACGATTTGTCTTTTTATATGAAGCCAATACCGTTCTCAATTGAGATTAAGCATCCAGCAGTAGGTGTCAACTTAAGTGGGCTGGCATACTCAAATAAATTTGGAAATCTTGATGGACAATTTAATAGTTACCCTTTATTAATTGAAAGCCTAATCAAGAATTTCCGACAAAAAGGTATTAATGTTTATTTAATACCCCATTCATACAACATTCATAATCCAGAGGAAAACAATGACGACATGCTTTCAACAAGAGAATTTTATGATAAACTTAATGATAAAACAGGTGTTTATTTCATTGATATGGATTTAATCTCCCCACAGATAAAATATGTTATTTCTCAAATGGATTATTTCGTGGGTACTCGAATGCATGCAAACTTTGCGGCAATATTTACTAACACTCCAGTCTTTGGGTTGGCATATAGTTATAAGTTTGAAGGAGCTTTCACTGTGAATGGTCTCAAGGATTCTACCTACATGATAAATAATATGGAGGAAGAACAGATTTCAGTTTTGATAGATAAAATTAATAAAAAATTCAATATTGCATAGCTTTATGACATCACCGATAGTAATTGCATATTATCTACCCCAGTTTCACCCAACTCCGAACAATGATAAATGGTGGGGGAAAGGTTTTACCGAGTGGACGAATGTGGCTAAGGCACAGAAATTGTACAAGGGTCATTACCAACCGCATATACCTGCAGATTTGGGGTTCTATGATTTGCGCGTCCCTGAAGTAAGAGAACAACAAGCGGAAATGGCGCGATATGCAGGTGTAAGTGCATTCTGCTACTATCATTATTGGTTTGAGAATGGTAATGAAGAACTTGATTTGCCATTTAAAGAAGTTTTGAGGTTAGGAAAGCCTGATTTCCCTTTTTGTTTATGTTGGGCAAATGAATCATGGTATTCAAAAATGTGGAATAAGGAAGGATCTGTTATCAGTAAAAAACTTTTGGCAGAGCAAAAATATCTTGGAGAAGATGATAATAGAAAGCATTTTGAGTCGCTATTATCGGCGTTTAAAGATAATAGATATTTGAGATATGAAGGGAAAATACTATTTGTTATATATAAACCTCTGTTATTCGAAGGAATGAGAGAGTTTATCATGCAGTGGAGAGATTTGGCCCACCTCAATGGGTTAAATGATTTTTATTTCATTGGCTATTCATATGAGATTGAGAAGGAATATGAACAGATTATGGAACTTGGTTTTGATGCAGTGAATTCTTGCGGGATAATAAATTATCAAAAAATAGGTAACAAAGGATTTCTCTCAAGGGTTTGCAGACGTCTCAATTATTTAAAACGGGTGATATTAAAGAGGCCTGAAGTCCTTGAATATAAAGAAGTTGCACCTCTTTTTGTTAATTCTGAATATGATATTAAGGAGGATGTTATACCTACATTGATACCAAACTGGGACCATACCCCCAGGAGTGGTAGAAATGGTTATTTATTTGCAAATTCATCGCCAGATTTGTTTGAAAAGCATACAAATGATGTTAAAGTGATCCTTAATAAGAAACATAATCAGATTTGCTTTCTTAAATCATGGAATGAGTGGGGCGAAGGTAATTATGTGGAACCAGATTTAAAATTTGGTTGGGGGTATTTGGATGTTTTAAGTGGATTCTCAAAGTGAAGGACTTTGAAGCTTAGAAAATATTAGATTAGAAGAAATGTAAGCTGTCAATTTTGACGTCTTGTGTATGAAGTGGGAAAATGATACCTTTCTTGAGACCTTCGGAACAAGCGGCATAGCCGAGCGCTGCACAAAGCACGGAGTCGACTATCCTACTTTCGACAAATGGTACAGGAAGACGCATAAGAAGGTTTATCCTGTTACAGTAAAAGGAATACCCTCTGTTGAAGAAACGGAGATTCAGACTGAAGCAGAAAAGGTGAGTGAGGAGAGATGGAAAAAGACCAGTTGATATCAATGATACACTTCCTTGTTAAACGCGAGG
>Ga0256407_10009873_pt1 | contig 13535 bp, 11 predicted proteins | sample RumenRJG_04DNA_FD_193489 | JGI IMG/M metagenome (GOLD analysis project Ga0256407, IMG submission 193489) | Bovine rumen microbial communities from Lethbridge, Alberta, Canada - RJG_04 | ecosystem: Host-associated > Mammals > Digestive system > Stomach > Rumen | place: Canada: Alberta... | reverse complement strand
TCATAGGCAGTAGCAAGGCAAGGAGGAGGAAGCTTGATATTGTTTTTCTCATATTCTTATATTATATATTTTCGATATTGGGATGATTTCTTGAAATGTGAGTCTTCGGTTTTGCATAGAGCTATTTCTGGGCATTCAGCAGTGCCTGGGCATTGTCGATGGCAGCCTGCGAGATGTCGCTGCCGCTAAGCATCTGTGCTATTTCGCGTACGCGCTCGTCATCAGAGAGTTCGCGCATCGTGCTGACAGTGCCCTCGGAGGTCTCCTCTTTGCTCACTTTGTAGTGGGATGTGCCACCGGCTGCAATCTGCGGTAGGTGGGTGATGGCGATAACCTGACGATGCTGTTGTGCCATCTCGCGCATGGTCTCAGCCATCTTTTCTGCTACACGTCCGCTGACACCCGTGTCGATCTCGTCGAAGATGATGGTAGGGAGCTTCACGGCACCGCTGATCATAGCTTTCAGCGAGAGCATCACACGGGCAATCTCACCACCGGAAGCCACTTGAGCCACGGGTTGGAGTGGGGTGCTGCTGTTGGCACTGAAGAGGAAAGAAATCTTGTCGAGGCCCATCGGCTGACAGTCGGTGTGCTGGATGTCGATAGAGAAGCGGACTTTGGGGATGCCCAGTGGCACCAAACGCTGATGCATTTCTGTCTCGATCTTTTTGGCGGCCTGCTGTCGGGCTTTGCTCAGTTGCTGTCCCACTTTGACGCAATCTTCGTGGGCGACGCTCATCGCTTTCTCCAAGTCGGCAAGGATGTCGTCGCTGCAATCGATGTTGGCGATCTCTTGCTTGAGTTGGTCACGTTGGGCAATGAGCTCGTTGACGTCACTGACATGAAATTTCTTCTCCAAAGAGTAGAGTTCGTCCAACCGGTCGTTCATCTGTTGAAGCTGCTGAGGATCGAAATCTATGTTTTCAAGTTTGTGGTCAACTTCGTCGGCAATGTCCTTCAACTCGATGCCTGCCGATTCGAGTCGCTGAGCAGCGTCTTGTATCTCAGGATAGACATCGATAAGACCTTGCAGCGCATCAGCAGCATTCTTCACGAGGTTGACGGCTCCATTATCGTCGTTGCTGAGCAGGGAAGTCGTTTGGAACAGAGCACTCTTGATGTCTTCGATATGACTTAGTGTCTGCACTTGGCTCTCCAAACTCTCCTGTTCATCGGCTTGAAGATTGGCTTTGTCAAGTTCATTGTATTGAAAGCGGAGAAACTCCTCGTTGTCACGATTCTGTGCGATGATTTTTTTCTGCTCTTCGTATTTGCGCACAGCTTGGAGATAGTCGGCGTAGTGGTGCTTGTAGTCGCTAAGGAGTGGTTTGTCGTCGGCGATGATGTCCACGACACTCATTTGAAAGTCCTCTTTCTGCAATAGCAGGTTTTGGTGTTGGCTGTGGATGTCCACCAAGAGTTCACCACACTCGCGCATCAGAGTCAGGGACACGGGTGTATCGTTGATAAACGCGCGGCTCTTGCCACTGCTGCTCACTTCGCGCCGGAGGATACAGTCAGAGGCATCGTAATCGATATTGTTTTTCTGAAAGAAGTCTTCGAGATGGTAATTACTCAAATCGAAATGCGCCTCGACGATGCATTTGTTTCTTCCTTCCTTGATCTGTCGGGTGTCAGCGCGCTGTCCTAAGAGCAGATGGATGGCTCCGAGGATGATGCTTTTACCGGCTCCCGTCTCACCGGTGATGACAGAGAATCCCGGATGGAAATCAATGTTAAGCTCATCGATGAGCGTGAAGTTCTTGATGTATAACTGTTTGAGCATGATGTCATTGTTTTATTTTGTCCCAAGCATTGTTCTGAGAGGCGTTGATCGAAAAGAGTATGTCGTAGATGGCCTCTTTCTCTTTTGGAGTGCCTTTACCCTGATAGATATTTGCCAACTCATCACGTTTGTAGTCGGTCCAAATCTGCGGGAGCATACTTGTTGGCCTGTTCTCGTGGGCAGTCTTCAAGTCGTTTTCGATGGCGTTGGTGATCTGCGCTCTTCCACGCTCGCTGTTTTCGGCCATTTGGTCGAGTCCAAGCCGATAATAGTCGTATTGCAGTTGTCGGAAATGCTTCATGCTGCCATCAAGATAGTCGTTGATGATGGCGAAGCGGTTTCGGTCATTGTCGAAAGCTTTCCATCCCGTCACTTCCAAGTTCTGGGCATTGTTGGCCAGGTTCATGCAAAGTTGCAACACATCCTCACCGCCCATAGGGGAGAAGCTGTCCAGGTCCAAGCCAATGATGAGATAAGCATAGTAAGCCAATACCGCCGTGAGCGCATTGTCAACCATCTCGTCTTTAAACTCCAGTTGGTCGAATTGGGCATATTTGAAGTTAAAGTCCTTGTCGTTGTTGTTGTAGAGCGTGGTTGTGTACGATGCGTTGAACACCGGACGGTTGGCTTGGATCAGTGCTTTGCAGGTGAACATATTTGTCGCGGGATCATATTTGCTCACTGTGATGGCCAGGCTGCAATTGATTTTCTCATTTTTTCGAAACTGCATGTGTGTCCATTGCCTGTCGTTGACGAAAGTGGTGATCGCCTGTTGCAGATTGTCGAAGACAGAGGCGTCAGTGCCCTGAATCTGACTGTGGTTGACAGTCACCTTCATGTTCAACTCCTGCGATGCTCCTTTTGCGGGGGAGAAAAGCATCATGAGCAGAGAGAGGCAAAGGAGAAATGCTGGTTTCATCATGATCATTTAGTATGTGCAGCCGCTTGCATATTGAGCTTAGCCTCGCGCAGGCGGATGCGTGTGAGCACTTGCTTGGTGTTGAGCGTGAAGTCGGCACCAAGCATCCAGCTGAAGAAGCCGGGGTCGCGGTGGAGCACGTCGGTGACAGCCCAGCCACGGTATTTGCCAAAGTTGAAGACCTCTTGTCGGCGTGGCTTCCCTTTTTCGTCGAGGATGGGATGACCTTGTGCGTCTTTCATCTCTTTCCATACGATGCGGCCAGCAAAGTCGACATTGTCGTTCATGGCAGAGAACTCAGCCAGAGCGTCCATGTCGTTGGGTAATGCGCGCTTCGGATCTTCCGCTTTCTCAGGATTATACATGTCCAGTTCACCTTGCAGCACTCTGTAGGTGGCTTCCGCGTCTTGGTCAGCGCGGTGAGCCTTCAAGTCGTCTTCCATGTTGTGGCCCGTGTAGAACTTATAGGCAGCGGACAGGTTGCGGGGCTCCATCTTGAAGAAGATGCTTTGGGCATCGATGAGATGGCAGCGCGAGAAGTCGAAGTCTATGCCGGCACGGAGAAACTCCTCGGCCAGCAGAGGAATGTCGAAGCGATTGGAATTGTATCCGGCAAAGTCACAACCGGAGAAGCTGTCTGCCAGTTGCTTGGCCAACTGCTTGAAAGTGGGTGCGTCTTTGACATTGTCGTCGGTGATGCCGGTGAGCTCCTGTACTTCGTGGGGGATGGGCTTGCCGGGGTTGACAAAAATGTTTTTCCGCTCCTCATCACCGTTGGGTGATACTTTCACGTAAGAAATTTGTATGATTCGGTCATTGACGAGGTCTAAGCCTGTTGATTCCAAGTCAAAGATGACCAGAGGCTTTTTAAGAATCAGTTTCATGAAAAATATATTCCACCAAATATGCCACTACGAGTCTTGAAGAGAATATCGGACGATTCGGCTTTCAAGACTCGTAGCTGCGAAGATATTATCTTATGATAGTTGACAATTACTCATTCAGAATTAACGGCATGATCAGCATCAGCACATCCTCATGCTCATCCTGCACACTTGGCAATACAATGCCCGGACGGCTGGGATCGCCCAGCATCACTTTCACGTCGTCGCTGTCGAGCGAGGAGAGGACTTCGCAGAAATAGTCACCGCGGAAGCCGATCTGCAAAGGCTGTCCGTTGTACTCACACACCAAAGTCTCTTTAGCGCTTGTCGCAAAGTCGATGTCCTCAGCAGAGAGCTGTAAAGAGCCCATCGACAGTCTGAAACGGATCAGCTGACTGCTGATGCTGGCGAAAGGCAGTACGCGGCGGATGCTGTCCATGAGTGCCTTACGGTCAACGAGGAGCTCATTGGGGTTGTCTGCAGGAATCGCAGCGTTGTAGTTGGGGAAGGTGCCCTCGATCAGCTGGCAACGCAGTGTGCCTTCGGCAAATGTCAGTTCAGCTGCATTGTTGTTGAATTTGATGACCACATCGCCGCTGGTTGGGTCGAGTCCGTTTTTCAAGAGGTTTGCGGGCTTCTTAGGAAGGATGAAAGAGGCTGGAGTCTCGGACTTGATATCGTAGTTGCGGCAGCGCACCAGCTTGTGTCCGTCGCTGGCGACGATAGCCAGATGCTCTGGCGTCAAGTCGAAGTAAACACCATTCATCACAGGGCGGATTTCGTTGTTGTCCGTAGCAAAGAGCGTGCGTGAGAGATTGCTTACCAAAACTCCGGCATCGATCGTCAGCGTATGGATGTCGCCCTCCATAGGCTGCACCTGAGGATACTCCTCAGCGTTTTGTGCCACGAGCTGATACTGACCATTTTGATATTCAACAGTCACCTGAAAAGATTCCAAGTTGACATCGAAGGCGAGGGGCTGCTCAGGAAGCAGCTTCACTGCATCGAGGATCAGACGGCTGGAAATGGCAAAAGATCCTTCGCTGTCGCATTCGCTCAAGCTGACCAAAGAAGTCATGCGGTTCTCGCCATCGCTGGCCGTGATGCGAAGTTGTCCTTGGCTGACATCAAACACGAAGCATTCCAAGATGGGCATGGAGTTTTTGGAGTTGATGACCTTCGCCAATGTTTGCAGTCGAGTGCTCAACGCGGAGCTTGAAAGACTAAATCTCATATAATAATGTTTTTATTTGTTTTCGTCTATACAAAGATAATAAGAAAATAACAAAACTGGGAAGCAATGACATATTATTTTTTATTTTTTGTTTTTTTTCAATCGAATTGCTTGATATTTCCGTCTTTATCATTATCTTTGCAGTATAACAAAAATAGTTCAACTAAAAAACTCTCATAAATGGCATTACAAGGAATAGAAGTAGAAGGGGTGATCATCAAAGAGTACCCTGCTAAGGAGGGCGTTTCTCAGCGCACTGGTAACGCTTGGAAATCCCAGGAATTTGTGATTCAGACGAAAGACCAATATCCTCGTGCTTGCTTGTTCCGCGTCTTCGGCGCAGACAAGCTCGAGCAATTCAATATTCATCAGGGCGACACGGTACACGTGTGGTTGGATATCAATGCTCATCCATGGCAAGACCGCTATTTCAATGATATCAGTGCTTTCCGTGTTGACCATGTAGATCCTAACGCTGTTGGCGGTACTGCTATGGCAGCTCCTACAAGTCAGTTGGGTGGCCAAGCCCCTGTTGCTCCAGCAGCTGCTCCAACCAGTACAGCAACTCCGACAGCACCAGCGCAAGACAATGGAGATGCCACTGATGATCTTCCCTTCTAAATAATGCTTTTGCGGGGGAGCCCCGGCTAAAGAACTTATCCTTTAGCATTTGAGGCTACCCCGTAAAATCGTTATTAGCTTATATTTCTAAGGAGTTGGATCACCCAACATCCTTTTCTCTTTCTTTTTATTTCCTCTTTTTGATTTGAAGTTTGGGGATCTTGACGCTTTCTCCTGCTTTAAAGTCCGTTTTACCACCGTTGACAGCTTGTACATAGCATTCCATTCCCGGTCCAAGATTGGCGCGGCTGATGGAAGTGAGTGTCTGTCCGCTTCGTACTTTCACCGTATGGCTGACGCCAACGATGCGGTAGGCTCCCGTGCGGATTCTTACGTCTTGGTTATAAGCAGTCTGATCTTTGTCAGTCTCTTGCTTTGACGCTGCGCTCTCAGATGGTTTCTGCTTAGTATTATTTGTATTTGCCGCAGCCTTCATGGCATTGCGTTGACCATCTTTTTGCAGATTGCTATTGGTTGTCGTTGAGGGCTGTGAAGCATCTTTGTTGCTTGCTTCCTGGCTCTCCATCTTTTCTTTTACCTTAGCATTTTCCTTAGCCTGGGCTTCGTTTGAAGTCTGCTTTTGGCTGGGTTGGTTTGCTGTTGATGATGTTGTGTTGAGTGCAGAGTCATTGCTGGGTTGCGCATTGATACCATTCTTATTGCGGTAGGCCAATATTTCCAGCATCTCAATGCGGTGATCACGCTTCTTCAGTTGGTTGAGCAGAAAATAGCCACCACCCAAACATAGCAAAACGATGATCACGAAAACAGAAAGGACACCCTTCATCATCCGATATTGATGACGGAAATTATTTCGCAGCTCTTCATTCGCAGCCTGCAAGATGTGGTTCTCATCCTCGAATTGCCGGCTGATGCTGGCGGTTGCCGTTTGCACTTTCTGCTCAAGATCAATGGCTTGTATCTCCGGCTTTGAATCTTTGATCTCTTGCTTTATGTCTTCGGCTTTCGGCGCATTTTCTTGCGATTCCTGTTCAGGTTCATTCGGCTCTTGCGTCAGCGCTTCCTGTTTAGTGTCTTCTTCATTGCTTGGATCTTCACTCTCTTGACTATTAGCAGCTTCAATTATAGAAGGAGTTTCTTGAGCAGAGCTGTCCTCTTCCGCTGCTGGTTCATCTTGTGCAGGGTCTTCCTCCTCCTTAGAAGATGGAGCTTCTGAAAGAATATTCTCCTGGAGAAAAGTATCATTCACTTCGCTCGGTGCTTCTGTCGCTAAGGATTGAACATTGCTGTTCTGAACTTCTTCTGGTTGATTCTCGGGAGTTTCTTCTTGCTTATCTTCAACAGAATCTTTCTGTTGTTGATCCTCAATCGAACCTTCTTGTTGATTTGCAATAGAATCCTCTTGCTGATTTGCAATGGAATCCTCTTGTTTATCTTCAACAGAATTCTCCGATGTTTCATCCTTTTCCTCTTCTTCAAATTTCTTGTCGATGAGGCTAAAGTCAGTGCCGTCGTTGACAGCTACTGTCTCAAATTGAGAGAAGGGGCGGTTGACAAAATCACGCATATCGCTGTCCGGCGTGAAGCTGATCTTGTCTCTGCCGTCGATAAGAATCGGCTCACCCGTGTTGACATCGATGCTCTTTCTCGACTGCACACTGATGACTTTGAAAGTACCCAATCCTTTGATCTTCACAATCTTCTCGTCTTGAAGACCATCCTGCAAGACACTGAACATCTTCTCGACAAAGCTGTTGGCCTGCTTCTTGTCAAGTTCAAATTTGTCGACGAGTTCTTGTGATAAGTCTTTGATGAGTTGTTTGTTCATGATTTTCCTTTCAAAGTTTCTTTGATTGCGGATGTGGGCTTGAAGCTGAGCACAAGTTTTGGTGGTACCAGCATCCGCTGTCCGTTGCCCGGGTTGACGACAATGCGTTCGAGTCTTTTCTTCACCTCGAAAGAGCCGAAGTTTGTGATCTGCACACTGTCGCCGTCCTCAAAGGCTTTTTTCATCGCTTCGATGACCGTGTTGACCATTTTCTGTGTGTCGGCCTGCGTATAGCCGGTGTCAGAGGCTAAAGTGCTGATGAATTCCTTGTTGTTCATACTTGTCCATATAAATCAAACTCGTCACTGCCTGTCATTTTCACTTGATAGAAGTTGCCGACGCGCAAGCGCTTGTTTTTCACGGGGATGAGCACTTCGGGATCTACTTCGGGAGAGCAGTATTCGGTGCGGCCCACATAATAGTCGCCCTCTTTGCGATCGATGATCACGGGAAAAGTCTTACCTACTTTCTCGGATTCTATCTCCTCGCTGATCTGCTGTTGCAGCGCCATGAGCTTGTCGAGGCGCTGCTGCTTCACCTCTTCCGGCACGTCATCGTCGTAGTGAAGGGCGGAATAGGTGCCCTCCTCCTCGGAGTAGGCAAAGGCTCCCATACGCTCAAAGCGCTGCTCACGCACGAAGTCGAGCAACTCGTTAAAGTCTTCCTCTGTCTCACCGGGGAATCCCACCATCAGCGTGGTCCTGATGTGAATGCCGGGAACGCGCTCGCGAATCGTACGGAGGAGATTGATGGTATCTTCCTTGGTGACGTGGCGGTGCATTCTTTCGAGCATGTGGTCGGAGATGTGTTGCAGAGCAATGTCGAGATAACGGCAGACATTTGGCTTCTCGCGCATCACATCCAGCAACTCCAGGGGGAATTGGTTGGGATAGGCATAGTGCAGCCTTATCCACTTCACTCCGGGGATGTCCGCCATGCGGCTGATGAGCTCCGCGATCATCGGCTTGTGGTAGAGGTCGATGCCGTAATAGGTCAGTTCCTGTTCAATAATCTGAAACTCTTTCACGCCTTCTTTGACCAGTTCCTGCACCTCGTTGAGGATGTCGTCTATCGGCCGGGAGACATGCTTGCCGGTGATCAATGGTATGGCGCAGTAGGCGCAGTGACGGTCGCATCCCTCTGCTATCTTGATGTAAGCATAGTGATGAGGCGTCGTCAGCTTACGGCGACTGTTGGCGTCAACGCGCGATTGGCTGAAGCTCTTGTTTGCCTGCGCCGCTTGCTGCTGGTCAGCAGTTGCGTCAGTGTCCGCGGCTTCGACTTTTGCCGGTCCAAGATCCTGCAACAGCTGTCGGTAGTCAAACTTACCATAGAATTTATCGACTTCGGGTATCGATTCCTCCAACTCCTTGCGATAGCGCTGTGAGAGGCAGCCCATGACAAAGAGTTTCTTGAGTTTGCCATGCTGCTTGGCATCGACAAACTCCAGGATCGTGTTGATGCTTTCCTCTTTGGCCGCTTCTATAAATCCGCACGTATTGATGACGGCGATGTCTCCGGCAGGGCGCTTTGGATCGTGTACACAATGATAGCCCTCCTGCTCGAAGCGCCGCATGAGTTGTTCAGAGTCTACGAGGTTTTTTGAGCACCCCATAGTGATAAAGTCTATTCTATTCTTCATTTTATATTTTGCAGCTGTCGTTTGTCGAACGATGTCAGCTGATTGAGCGATTAAAAGAGTGAGTCAACAAATTCTTTCCGGTTAAAGAGCTGGAGGTCCTCCATTTTTTCTCCGAGGCCGATGTATTTCACGGGCACTTTCAGCTGGTCGGAAATGCCGATGACAACGCCGCCCTTGGCGGTACCGTCGAGTTTGGTGATAGCCAGAGAAGTGATGGAGGTGACAGCAGAGAACTGCTTGGCCTGCTCAAAGGCGTTCTGTCCTGTACTGCCATCGAGCACCAGCAATACCTCGTCGGGAGCGGTGGGTACCACTTTCTTCATGACATCCTTGATCTTCTTCAGCTCATTCATCAGACCAACCTTGTTGTGCAGACGTCCGGCGGTATCGATGAGCACGACATCAGCACCGTTGGCTTTTGCGCTTTGCAGTGTGTCGAAGGCGACGCTGGCAGGGTCTGCGCCCATTTGCTGCTTGATGACGGGCACTCCTACGCGATCACCCCAGATCTGTATCTGCTCTACGGCAGCAGCGCGGAAAGTGTCGGCGGCACCGAGATATACTTTCTTTCCTGCTTGCTTGAACTGGTAAGCCAGTTTGCCTATGGTTGTGGTCTTGCCGACGCCGTTGACACCGACCACCAGTATCACGTAAGGCTTGTGGTCGCTGGGTAGATCCCAGTTACAGCTGTCTTTCGTGTTGTTTTCGGTGAGCAGTGAGGCTATTTCTTCTTTCAGGATGGTGTTGAGCTCAGAAGTGGACACATATTTGTCTCTTGCCACTCTCTCCTCGATGCGGTGGATGATTTTCAAGGTGGTATCCACACCCACATCTGAGGTGATCAGTGCTTCCTCAAGATTGTCGAGCACATCATCGTCAACCTTGGACTTACCCGCGATGGCACGCGTGATCTTACTGAAGACACTCTGCTTGGTCTTTTCCAGTCCTGCATCAAGCGTCTCTTTTTTCTTCTTATTAAAAAGTCCGAATATTCCCATCGTTTCTATTACTTATTTCTATTGCAAAGATAGTGTTTTATTTGCAAACTACAAAATATGGCACATTCAAAATAGGGAAGTGGGAGGGTTATGGAAACAAAAAAAGCTGAATCTCGAAAGATTCAGCCTTTGTGCGCCCTTAGGGACTCGAACCCTAGACCCACTGATTAAGAGTCAGTTGCTCTACCAGCTGAGCTAAGGGCGCACTATGAAATGAAAGAGGTGCGCCCTTAGGGACTCGAACCCTAGACCCACTGATTAAGAGTCAGTTGCTCTACCAGCTGAGCTAAGGGCGCATTCTCAAGTAAAAGAAGTGCGCCCTTAGGGACTCGAACCCTAGACCCACTGATTAAGAGTCAGTTGCTCTACCAGCTGAGCTAAGGGCGCATTCTTTAGTTGTTTGCAATCCTCAACCGTCTGTTTTGGAATTGCGAGTGCAAAGGTACACTTTTTTTAGGTACCCACCAAACTTTTCGTTATCTTTTTTCCAAATTTCTTAATCGTTCATGGAAGCGAGGAACTCGGCGTTGTCTTTTGTGCGCTCCATTTTGTCATGAATTGTGTTCATGGCTTCCATCGGATTCATGTCGGAAATGAACTTGCGCAAGATCCACATACGCGACAGCGTGGTCTTGTCTTGCAGCAGGTCGTCACGACGCGTGCTGGACGCTACGAGGTTGACAGCCGGGAAGATACGCTTGTTGGACAATGAGCGGTCGAGCTGCAGCTCCATGTTGCCGGTACCCTTGAATTCCTCAAAGATCACCTCATCCATCTTGCTGCCGGTATCGATAAGTGCTGTGGCGATGATGGTCAGTGAGCCGCCGCCTTCGATGTTACGTGCGGCACCGAAGAATCGCTTCGGCTTTTGCAGTGCGTTGGCATCGACACCACCGGTGAGCACCTTGCCGCTGGCAGGAGATACTGTGTTGTAGGCACGGGCCAGTCGGGTGATGGAGTCGAGGAAGATGACCACATCGTGGCCGCATTCTACCATGCGTTTGGCTTTTTCGAGCACGATACCTGCAATCTTGACGTGGCGCTCAGCAGGCTCGTCGAAGGTAGAGGCGATGACCTCGGCGTTGACAGTGCGGGCCATATCGGTGACCTCCTCAGGGCGCTCGTCGATGAGCAGCATCATCAGATAAGCCTCGGGATGATTGGCTGCGATGGCATTGGCGATATTCTTCATCAAGATGGTCTTACCGGTCTTTGGCTGTGCCACGATGAGCGCACGCTGGCCTTTGCCGATCGGAGAGAAGAGGTCGACGATACGGGTGGAGAGGTTGGTGGTCTTCGGATCACCGCAGAGTGTGAACTTCTCGTCGGGGAAGAGCGGAGTAAGATGCTCAAAAGGAATTCTGTCTCTTACTTCCGATGGATTGCGTCCGTTGATGGAGTCGATGGAAGTCAGAGGGAAGTATTTCTCGCCTTCCTTGGGTGGTCTCACATGGCACTGAACGACGTCGCCCGTCTTCAGTCCATAGTGTTTCACCTGGTTGACGGCAACATAGATGTCGTCGGGGGAGGAGAGATAGTTATAATCGCTTGACCGGAGGAAACCATAGCCGTCGGGCATAATTTCCAGCACGCCATTGGCGGAGATGAGGTCGTCGAAATCGTAATTGCCGTTCGGTTCCTGCTGTTCCTCTTCCTCCTGATAGTCGGAAGCGGGATACTCATTATTATTGTATGGAGTCGTGGGATTGTCAAACATGTCATAGTTTGGCGTCATTCCCTGGTCTTCAATCGGAAGGTCCACAACAGGAATGAAATCGGTGCCGTCGCCGGGATCGCCTTCCCACACACCGTCTTCAGTGTTAGCCGAAGCCTCCTGCTGCTTGTTATGTTCGTTGTGCTCGTTGACTTTTTCCTGCAACTTTGTCAGAATGTTATGTTCCTGGCCATCGTTCTCACCTTGATTTTTGCCAGTGGCAAAAGCCTCTTCGGGAACCAATTCTGTGTTGGTATCAGGTGCATTGTCTTCGGTAGTACTATCGGCGCTGCTTTCGTCAGCCTGAGTTTCTTCTGCCATATTCTGTGCAGCAACTTCTATTTGCTTTTGGAGTTGGTTGATTCTTTCGATCAATTCCTTTTCCTGCTTGGTCTTGGGGCCACGATGCTTAGGCAGGTTGTCAAGTTCCTTCTTGAGGGCCTCTACTTGCTGGAACAGAGAGCCCTGTTCGCCGTTTTGTGCCGTCTGATGATCGTTAGCTTTATTTTCTTCTTTAGCTTCGGCAGGTGCCTGAGTATTAGTGTTGTCAGAAAACAAAGTATTCTCGACTACTTTCTTATTTCTTTTCATATCGAGGTTTTCTCCATTCTTTCCATTTACAGAATACACGTAATCGGTTTCAGGAGCAGTTATCCTTATGCGTTTTCTCTTTCCGGTAGTTGTTGCTGAAGCTGTAGCATGGCTGCTGTCGTCGGCCTGCTTGTCAAGGATGTCATAGACAACTTTCTCCTTGGAGGCGTCTGGATCCAGCTCCATGCCTAATTGCTGAGCAATATCTTCCAGTTCAGAAGTATTCTTAGCTAATAATTCTTCTTTGCTATACATAGAATATAAAAAATATGCTTGTTGATTTGACAAGATGTTGCAAGAATAGCAACGTCGATGTGTTTTAAATCGTTGCAAAGGTAATGAAAAATCGACAATTTTTATTATGAACAGAAATGAAATATCTGTGTATTAACACTTATTAATTAATATACGGTAAATCGTAAATGTTCAGCGAATGAAGTTGAAGACTTATTATTGGCTTTTTGTTATTAAGAATTTGAGAATTATAGAATTTGCTGCGCATCATAGAGTATCGATGAGAATTGGAGAGTATAAGCAGCAATACGGGCTTTCCTTCTGATAATTCTTTTGAATTCCAGTCAATAGAAGAATTCTCAAATTCTTGAGATAAACAAAAGTAAGCCACAGAGGTCTTCTGCTGTGTAGTTACTGAAAATCCTGGTTTCTATGGTACGGAAGCTATAGCGGTTGAGCATAAAAAGGTATAAAAAAGACTGCAAAACCGAAGTCTTGCAGTCTTTATAAGTGGAAGCTCTCTTCACTAAATGGTCGGAGAGAGCTGTGTCTTCGCAATCTATTGATTACTTGCCGTTCTCGAGGTCTGCCTTCAGCTTAGCCAGCACGTCGAGATCGCCCAGACTTGTACCGGCAGCAACATTGTTGATTACCGGAGTGTCCTGAGCCTTGCGGGCTGCGCCGGAGTTGTGGCGGCGAGCTGCCTTAGGCTCGTCCTTGCCCTCCTCGAATGTACGAGAGTGGGAGAGGATGATGCGGCGAGAATCTTTGTTGAACTCGATCACCTTGAACGGAAGAACCTCACCGAGCTTAGCCTGAGAGCCGTCTTCCTTGGTCAGGTGCTTAGGAGTAGCGAAGCCTTCGCCACCCTCTGTCAGGGTGATGACAGCGCCCTTGTCCATCATCTCTGTGATCTTGCCCTCGTGGACAGAACCCGGAGTGTAGATCTCCTCGTACTTGTCCCAAGGATTCTCCTCGAGCTGCTTGTGGCCGAGGCTCAGACGGCGGTTCTCCTTGTCGATGTCGAGAACGACAACGTCGATGTCTGCACCAACAGAAGTGAACTCAGAAGGATGCTTCACCTTCTTGGTCCAGCTCAGGTCAGAGATGTGGATCAGTCCGT
>Ga0256407_10009871_pt1 | contig 13536 bp, 10 predicted proteins | sample RumenRJG_04DNA_FD_193489 | JGI IMG/M metagenome (GOLD analysis project Ga0256407, IMG submission 193489) | Bovine rumen microbial communities from Lethbridge, Alberta, Canada - RJG_04 | ecosystem: Host-associated > Mammals > Digestive system > Stomach > Rumen | place: Canada: Alberta... | reverse complement strand
ATCTTATTGCCTAAAGTGACAGTGAGGGCGAGTTTCTGAGGACCTGGAATCGAATTGAAGGGTACGGTGATGGTGCCCAATTCCACATGTTTTCCCAGAGGGATGCCCTTCTTTGAGATCTCACCGCCAGCCAACACCTGTTGCCGTTCGTTGGTGATGTAATAGGCGGCTCGGATGGGACTGATATCGCCATTCATCGCATTATAGACCTCTACAGGCAAGTGGAGCGTATCGGCAGCAGTGAAATGAGTTTTTGGGAAATGAACCAACGGCACGACTGACGAGCAGAACAGATGAAACTGCTTGGCAGGAAGGCGACTGACCTCGTCGAAGTCCTGCAGTTCGAATCCCGCATTGTCGTCAGACAACAGACTGGCCTCAATCTCATGCTTATAGTAGTTCAGGCGCAAGCTGTCGTTATCCATCCCTGAAGTCGGGATCGACTGAATGGCAGGTCGGATGGAGTCAGGGAAATATTCGGATCCCAGCAGGAGGAACGAGGGATGATGGAGATAAGCCTCTATCACGCGGTTGGTCTCATCGCCCTGTGCCACAGGGATATCGGGCTGCAGGTAGAAGCCCAGTCTGTCAGCAGCCCTAAAGGCAGCTTCAGGCGGACAATAGCCCTTGAATCGCATCAGGTTTAGTCCACGCTCCTTACAAGAGCGGAAGGTGTCAAACCACCACGACACATCCGTCGGAGGGCATCCTGTTTGGGGGAACTCTTCGTCTTTCACCACCCCACGAAGGAAGATATGATGTCCGTTGAGAACGGGCTGATGGCTATCCATCGTCGTTTCATTCATACCGAAAGTTGTCTCGTAGTAGTCATTGCCCGCTGTGATGCCGATACGATAGAGGTGCGGATGGAACTCATCCCAGATGGCCACCTCGTTGTTGAAAGGCATCACAAGTCTGAGCTGACGGTTATTCAATGAAAAATAACGGCTCATGATGGCGGCAGAGTCAACATCCACACGCTGCATCAGCACCTCCACCACATCACTGGCCAGATAGTTGATACGTCCAGCCAACTGAAGGTCGATCTGCAAAACTCCCTGAAAAGGATGAGGTGTCAGCTTCACCCGTTCGATATAGAGGTCATGAGGCTGCGCACGCAGTTCCACACGTCCTGAAATACCCTGCCAGTTCCCTTTGGTCGATGGCGTAGAGACTTCTATCCTATTGCGCTCTCCAAATATCAGGAATTTGGAAATGTCGTATTTGTGGGCTGTGAAACGATTCTGACTGCTGCCCACCTCTTTGCCATTCACCTTGACGAAGGTTTCCGCACTCGGATGCTCAAGAACGAGCGACACGTGCCGCTCTTTCCAGCCTGCCGGCACATAGATGCTGCGCTGATACCACAGACGTCCAGTCTGCTCACCCTTGCCATTAGAGGCCATCGTACCAGGCAGTAACACAAAATCGTTATAGACAGCCGAGTCGCCTACGGCAAAGTCCCAGGATCCCGTCAAGTCGATGACATCCTGAGCCCCCAACGAGGCGCACACGAACAGTTGAAGCAGAATGAAAGAGAGTCGTCTCATACCTTTTTCAGAAGATGTATATTACTTTTTCAAGAATCGGTTCACTTGGTCAGCAATCTGGCGCATGCCCTTCACTGAGGGATGTCCGGAGATCTTGTCGATGCCCTCAAGCTCTATCACGGGCACTCCATAACGGGCACAGATGGTCTTCACCGACTCATCGATCTCATCACGCAGATCGTCATTTAAGATAAAGTAGATGGGGGTGTTCAGATAGTAGTCAGTCATCCACTTCAACATATGTGCCAATGCCGGACGGAAATCATACATATCCGCCTTCGTGATGCCCTCATACTTATACGCACCGACTGGCGAACCCGCCCAACTGTCGTTGGTGGCACCAAAGACGAAGATGATATCCGGCGAGCCTAAGTTGTTCATACGGGTATTAAAGGAACGGGCGCTGTAATCATTGCCGTCATAGCCCGTATAGCTGATCGTAGCGCCGCTATAAGAGTTATTCAGGCACAACCGCCAGCCGTTCTCCTTGATCACCTGATACCACCAGGTCTGGCTCACGTCCTTCACGTCAGTCTTAGCCTCAACGTTCTTGGCGTAATACCACAGTTCATTGGTAGAAGGTGTCACAAAATCCTCATAAGTGGAATACGAATCGCCCAGTATCGATACCGATAATCTCTGGGCTGTCACAGTGCCGGCAAAAAGCGCAGCTAACAATAGTAAATATAGTCTTCTCATGCGAATGGTTACTTAGTTGCCTGCAAAAATAACGAAAAATTTGCAAAACAAACCATATTTTTCGTTTTTCCGTTCAAAATTTGTGTTTTTTTGCTTATCTTTGTCCCTTGAAAACAGAAATATAACTTAAAACGCCCCACAATGAAACAAATAGTTGCATCGTTATTACTCCTGCTATTATCTACTAACGTCAATGCCCAGAACACCTTTGTCCGTGGTGCGGATATCAGCTGGTGCACAGAGATGGAAGCCAGTGGCAGGACATTCCAGAATGCCCAAGGTCAGGAGATGGAGTTATGCGCCCTATTGAAAGAGATCGGCATGAACGCTGTGCGCCTGCGTGTCTGGGTGAATCCCCAAGGCTACGGCTATGGAACCTGGTGCGACAAGGCCGACGTTCTGAAGAAAGCAGAACGTGCACACCAGCAGGGCCTCGACGTGATGATCGACTTTCATTATAGCGACTTCTTCGCCGATCCTGAGCGTCAGGAGATGCCAAAAGACTGGAGCGGATACACCCTCGACCAAGTGAAAACCGCCATCGCAGACCATACGAAGGACATCCTGAATGCCTTGAAGGCAAAGGGCATCGAGCCCAAGTGGGTACAGGTGGGTAACGAGACCAACAACGGTATGATCTTCGATAAGGGCAAGATTGATTGGAACAAAAGCGGCAGTGCACTCTACACCAATTATGTGGCCCTCAGCAATGCCGGTTACGATGCAGTAAAAGAGGTTTTTCCTGATGCCTACGTCATCGTCCATATCGCCAATGCTTATAAAGCTGCTGAATCCAACGGCCGGTTCTATCGGGAGTTCAAGGAGGCTGGCGGCAAGTTTGACATGATAGGCCTTTCCCACTATCCAGACTGGGAAGATTGGAACAGTACAAAAAGCGATGTTGCCAGTAACACGAATGCCGCCAACAGCGTAAAAAAGCTGGGTGACCTTTTTAACGTACCCGTGATGATTGTCGAGACAGGTTTCAGTGTAAAGGATGCCGACAAGGCCTCACAGGTGATGACCGATCTCTTCAACAAGGTCAAGCCCCTCTCACAATGTGCAGGTATCCTTTATTGGGAACCAGAGACTGATGGCACCTGGAAACCAGATTATTACACCACCATTGGTTGGAAGAAGGCTTATGATATGGGGGCTTTCACCACTGACGGCAAGCCCACTGCAGCCCTCTCTGCCTTCAGCGACAACCCTACTGCTATCCACGCACCATTTTCCGCAAACAGTGATGAGCCCACACAGTGGTACGACCTGCTAGGTCATCAAACCAGCACCCCCACCAAGGGCCTCTACATCATGAAACGAGGACAAGACACTTACAAGATCATCCTACCATAAACAAAAAAGGCAGTCAGAAATAAATCTGATTGCCTCTTTTGGTAGCGGGAGCCGGGATTGAACCGGCGACCTCATGATTATGAATCATGCGCTCTAACCAGCTGAGCTATCCCGCCATCTGCTGTTAAGCGGGTGCAAAGGTACATAAAATTTCGGAACCACCAAAATTTTTCGGAAAAATATTTTTTATTTCGCTGTTTTTTCGTAATTTTGTGGCGTAGATATCTCATTTTACCAATAACAAATGGATTTTTAAGCATATGGGAAAGCAAAGAATAGACATTGAATATCCGCTGAAAACGAAGTCGCCAAACATCATTTGGGAGCAAATCAGCAACGCTCACGGACTCGAACGATGGTTGGCTGATCACGTTACAGAAGAAGATGGCATCTTCACCTTCACCTGGGGAGAGCCATGGACACAACAAGACATCCGCAAGGCTCACCTTATAGAATATGTGAAATACGACCATATCAGACTGAAATGGGATTACGATGACGATATGGACGACGATGCCTACTGGGAAATGCGCATCGAGAAGAGTGACCTTACACACCATCTGACCTTACTGATTACTGATTTTGCGGAAGATGACGATGCCGAAGGCCTGAGAATCCTTTGGGAGAGCAATCTCGACAGACTGCACAGGGCCAGCGGGCTGTAAGCGTTAAAAAATGTGGCTAAATTCTTAATTCTTAATTAAAAAATGTACCTTTGCACCCTGATATGCTCAGAATTAAGAAATTAGACATATTCATCACCAAGCAGTTCGGCATGCTGTTTATGGGAACATTCTTCATCTGCCAGTTTGTGCTGATGATGCAGTTCCTTTGGCGCTATGTCGATGAGCTGATCGGTAAAGGACTGTCGCTCGACGTTCTGGCACAGTTCTTCTGGTACATGGGTCTGATGCTGTTGCCTCAGGCTTTACCACTGGCCATCCTGCTGAGTTCGCTGATTGTTTTCGGTAATCTGGGTGAGAGCTCCGAGCTGACAGCCATCAAGGCAGCAGGCATCTCGCTGATGCAGGCCTTCAGGCCCCTGATCGTGATTGTGCTCCTCATATCGGGCGTTTCATATTTCTTCCAGGATGTGGTGTATCCCAAGTCCAACCTCTCTTTCTACCAGCTGCTCATCTCGATGAAGCAGAAGAGTCCGGAACTCGAGATCCCCGAGGGTATCTTCTACGATGGTATCCCTGGCTCAAACATCTACGTACAGAAGAAAGACCTGAACACGGGTATGCTCTATGGCATCATGATCTACCGCCAGACAGGCAGCTACGAGGATCAGGCTATCATCCTAGCCGATTCTGGCATGATGCAAACAACAGCGGAGAAGAAACACCTCCTACTGAAGCTCTATAGCGGTGAGTGGTTTGAGAATATGCGTTCTCAGGATCTCGCCAACAGCGCTGCGGTGCCCTACCGCAGAGAAACCTTCTCTGTGAAGCATATCGTTCTCGACTTCGACAGCGGCTTCAACCTCACAGATATGGCTGAAGTGGCTGGCGACGCACGTGCCAAGAGCCTGAGCAGGATCATACACGACCTCGACTCCCTGAAGGAGTTTAACGACAGCGTGGGAAGGTCTTATTATAAGGATGCCAAGGCTTACTATTTCCGCCAGCCCGATCTACAGAAGAAAGACTCCTTAAAGCTGGTGAAGGCTCTGGCTGCAAACGCGAAGCCCTTCGACTCCGTCTATGCCCAGCAGCCAGCTTTGGCAAAGCAGACTGCCGTGAAGGGCGCCCTGACACGTGTGCAACAGGTGATGACAGACATGGAGATGAAGATGGAATATGCCAAATACCTCCACCGTAACTACCGTCATCACAAGATTGAAGCCATCAAGAAGTTCACCCTGTCGCTGTCGTGCCTGATCTTCTTCTTCATCGGAGCACCCCTGGGTGCCATCATCCGTAAGGGTGGACTGGGTGTGCCGGTAGTGGTATCCGTGATGGTGTTTATCGTGTATTACATCTTCGACAACTCTGGTATGCGTATGGCGCGCGACGGACAGTGGGAGGTATGGTTCGGACAGACCATCTCCACCATAGTGCTCACCCCTATCGCCGTGTTCTTTACCTATAAAGCCAACAAAGACTCCACCGTCTTCAACATTGACCTCTACAAGAATATCGCCATGCGTGTGCTGGGTCTGCGCCAGAAGCGCTATATCCACCGCAAGGAGGTTATCATTGAAGATCCGAAGTACAAGATGGATACAATCATGCTGCAGAACATCTCCAAGGAGATTGAGGCTTACAGCGAGAACCATAATCTGCTGCACTGGCCGAATCCTATCAAGGTATTTTTCCATGCTGGTGACGATCAGGAGATCGAGCGTATCAACCATACGCTCGAGGTGGTAATTGAGGACCTGTCTTATACACGCGACAGGAAGATACTTGCAGAGCTCAACCACTACCCGATTATCGCCACAACCGCCCATACCAGACCGTTCCACAAGAAGTGGCTGAACATTGTCACTGGTCTCTTCCTGCCTTTGGGTGCGTTCTTCTACTTCAGGATGATACGTTACCGTTTCCGCCTGTACAGAGATTTGCGTACCATCCGCCAGACGAGCGACCGCATCATTCCCCGTAGCCAGGCATTGTCGGAAGGGCAACCAAAGTTAGTATAACGAGCTACTATTATATATAATAAGGTGTAACAATATGGAATCATTCAAACTGAACACAATAGAGGAGGCCGTAGAAGACTTCGGGAAAGGCAAGTTCGTGATCGTAGTCGATGACGAGGACCGCGAGAACGAGGGCGACCTCATCATCGCAGCCGAGAAGATCACAGCCGAGAAAGTGAACTTCATGCTGAAGAACGCCCGTGGCGTGCTTTGCGCTCCCATCACCATCGAGCGCTGTAAGGAACTCGACCTGCCCCATCAGGTACAGGACAACACTTCTGTTCTGGGCACTCCCTTTACCGTAACCGTCGATAAACTGGAAGGTTGCACCACGGGTGTCTCTGCCCACGACCGCGCCGAGACCATCAAGGCCCTCGCCGATCCCGCCTCCCGTCCTGAGACCTTCGGACGTCCAGGCCATGTGAACCCCCTCTATGCCCAGGAGAACGGCGTACTCCGTCGCAGCGGACATACCGAAGCCGCCATCGACCTCTGCCGCATGGCGGGGCTCTACCCTGCCGGTGCCCTGATGGAAATCATGAACGAAGACGGCACGATGGCACGTCTGCCCCAGCTGATGGAGCTGGCCAAGGAGTGGAATCTGAAGATTATCAGTATCAAAGATATGATAGCCTACCGTCTGAAAAAGGAATCACTCATCGAGGTGGGCGAAGAGGTGGATATGCCCACCGACTACGGTCATTTCCGTCTGATACCCTTCCGCCAGAAGAGCACAGGTCTGGAGCATCTGGCACTCATCAAGGGCGAATGGAAAGACGACGAGCCCATCCTCGTGCGTGTACACTCCTCATGTATGACGGGCGACATCCTCGGCTCAAAGCGCTGCGACTGCGGCGAACAGCTCCATAAGGCCATGCAGGCCATCGAGAAAGAGGGCAAGGGCGTGGTGATCTACATGCAGCAGGAAGGCCGGGGCATCGGACTGATGAACAAGATTGCCGCCTACAAACTGCAGGAGGAAGGCTACGACACCGTGGATGCCAATGTGCATCTGGGTTTCAAGCCCGATGAGCGCGATTACGGCTGTGGGGCACAGATGCTGCGCCACCTGGGCGTACACAAGATGCGTCTGCTGACCAATAACCCTGTGAAGCGTGTAGGCCTGGAGGCATACGGACTTGAAATCATCGAGAACGTGCCCATCGAGGTAACCCCCAATCCCTTCAACCTCCGCTATCTGGAGACGAAGAAAAACCGTATGGGGCACACCCTTCACCTGAAATAGGGGTTAAAACGTCACAAATTCTGCCCAGAAACAAGAAAAAAGTGACGCAATCATGATGTAATAAAAATAATTTTGATTACTTTTGCACCCAAATTTGTAACAAACATGGCACAACTATCAAATCGTTTGCAGCGTCTGGCTCCCTCAGCCACACTGGCAATGTCACAGAAGAGTTCAGAAATGAAAGCCCAGGGCATCGATGTCATCAACATGAGTGTCGGTGAGCCCGACTTCAATACCCCCGACCACATCAAGCAGGCTGCCAAGCTGGCTATCGATGAGAATTACTCCCGCTACTCACCAGTTCCCGGCTACCCCGATCTGCGTCAGGCCATCGCCCGCAAACTGGAGCGCGAGAACCATCTGCACTACACACCTTCAGAGATCCTCGTATCCAACGGTGCCAAACAGAGTGTCTGCAACACCGTGATGGCATTGGTGAACGATGGCGAGGAAGTCATCATCCCCGCTCCCTACTGGGTGAGCTATCCCCAGATGGTGAAGCTGGCAGGTGGTGAGCCCGTGATTGTAGAGGCAGGTTTCGACCAAAACTTCAAGATGACTGCCGAGCAGTTGGAAGCCGCCATTACCCCCAAGACCCGCATGATCATTCTCTGCTCGCCCAGCAACCCCACAGGTAGCGTATATAATAAGGAGGAACTGAAGGCCCTCGCCGATGTCATCCTGAAACACGACGACCTGTTTGTGCTGGCCGACGAGATCTATGAGCATATCAACTACATCGGCAAGCACGAGTCAATCGCACAGTTCCCAGGCATGAAGGAGCGCGCCATCATCGTCAACGGTGTGTCGAAGGCTTATGCCATGACAGGTTGGCGTATCGGCTACATCGCAGGTCCCGAGTGGATCGTGAAGGGCTGCAACAAGCTGCAGGGCCAGTACACCAGCGGTCCATGCTCCGTGAGTCAGAAGGCCGCAGAGTTCGCCTATGTATCCAGTCAGGAGTGCGTCGAGGAGATGCGTCTGGCCTTTGAGCGCCGTCGTGACCTCATCGTGAAACTCGCCAAGGAGATTCCGGGTCTCGAAGTGAATGTGCCCGAGGGTGCTTTCTACCTCTTCCCCAAGTGCAGCAGCTTCTATGGCAAGAGCGATGGCGAGACCACTATCAACAACTCCACTGATTTCGCGATGTACCTGCTTGAAAAAGGACACGTCGCAACCGTCGGAGGCGATGCTTTTGGCGACCCTGAATGCTTCCGCATGAGTTACGCCACAAGTGACGAAAACATCGTCGAAGCGATGAATCGCATTAGAAATACAGTGGCAAAATTGAAATAAATCAATAAAATCCGAGTTAAAAGATATTAAAACGGCTTTTATAAGACTTTTAATTGCTATCTTTGCGAGGTCAATTTAATAATAGACTATTTACAAACTTAAATTTTTAAATAACTAAAAAATTAAAATTAAATTTTATGGCAACAACAACAAAGGCTGCAGCCCCAGCTAAAAAATCGGGCTTCCAAGGTGTTAAAGCTGCGTGGATCATTCTTGCAATCTGCTGCTGCGCAGGTTATGGTGTTTGGTATTTCGTAATGGGTAACCCCGACAACTTCATCGGTGGCGACCGTTCAGGTCATCCTGCAAACCTTCTCGGTACAGTGTATAAGGGAGGTTTCGTTGTAGGTCTTATCCTTACCCTTCTCTTCACCGTTATCTGCCTTGGTATCGAGCGTTTCTTCGCTATCAAGACCGCTTCTGGTAAGATGAACCTGGCTAAGTTCACCGCCGAAGTAAAGAATGCCATCAAGGCTCAGGACTTTGCTAAGGCAAAGGATCTCTGCAACAAGATGCAGGGCACAGTAGGTAACGTAGTTATGGCTTCTATCAACATGTATCAGACCGTTGAGACCGACGATACACTGAAGAAGGCTGCTAAGATCGCAAAGATTCAGCAGGCTCACGAGGAGGCTACTCAGCTTGAGATGCCTACTCTTCAGATGAACATGCCAATGGTTGCAACCATCGTATCTCTGGGTACCCTGACCGCTCTGTTCGGTACTGTGCTCGGTATGATCGGATCATTCCAGGCTCTGTCTGCAGGTGGTGGTGCTGACTCTATGGCTCTGTCTGCCGGTATTTCTGAGGCACTTGTGAACACAGCATCTGGTATCTTGACCTCATGGGTTGCTACCGTTGTTTACAACTTCTTCTCAAACAAGATCGACAAGCTGACATACGCACTCGACGAGATTGGTTACACAATCGCTGCTACATACGATTCTAACCACAACGAGGCTTAATTTTAAACCATTTAAAACTTTAATACCAGTTTTAGTATGGGTAAAATTAAGATACAGAAAAAAGACATCTGGATTGACATGACGCCAATGTCAGACGTGATGACGCTGCTTCTGTGTTTCTTCATGTTGACCTCAACATTCTTGACACCGGAACCAGTATCAGTCACCGCGCCTAACTCAGTGTCAGAGCTGAAGATTCCAGAGCAGGATGTCCTGAACATTCTGGTGACCCCAGAGGGCAGGGTTTACTGCGGTACGGAAAACAAGAACAACATGCAGGCGATGCTCGACGTGATGACCGACAAGTTCGGTGTCCAGTTGAACGCCAACCAGGTTAAGCACTTCCGTGAGGATGCTATGGTCGGAGCCAGCATGTCTCAGCTCGCCAACTATCTCAGCCTCGAGCCTGAGAAGATGGGTGAAGAAATCCAGAAGCTCGGTCTGCCGCTTGACAGTATCAAGGGTGGCAAGAGCGAGTTCCAGGAATGGGTCTCAGCGGCCCGTGATGTGAACCCCGACATCAAGCTCGCCATCAAGTGCGACTCAAAGACTCCTTATGCTTCTATTAAGAAGTTGATGTCGGAACTGCAGGACATGAGCGAGAACCGTTTCCAGCTCATCACGAACCTCGATGTTAAACGTTTAAACGACTAATAGTATTATGGCAAAAAAGAATCTATCCAAGCAGAAGAAAATGGATACCCGCGTGAACTTCACGCCGATGGTAGACATGATGATGCTTCTGATCACCTTCTTCATGCTGTGTACTACACTGGCCAAGCCGCAGGCTATGCAGCTGACCATGCCGTCAAACGATGACACATCACAGTTGAATGAAGAGCAGAAGCAGGTAACAAAGGCTTCTCACACCATCACCCTCTACCTGGGTAGCAACGATAAGGTATGGTATATAGCTGGTCTGCCCAACTATGACGATCCCTCATGCGTAAAGCCTACCAGCTATGGTAAGGACGGTATTGAGAAGGTGCTCAACGAGCATACGACAGAGGAAGGTATCAACCCGATCGCTAAGATCAAGATGGCCAAGAAGGAACTCGACGCCAAGAAGACTGAGTACGGCTCAAAGATGACCGACGAGCAGTACCAGGAGCAGCTGAAGAAGCTGAAGAAGGGTGAACTGCCCAATGGTGAGAAGGTGCCTACAATGACCGTCATCATCCGTCCTCTTAACACCGCTACCTACGAGAACATGGTGGCCGCTCTTGATGAGATGCTGATTAGCAATATTGATAAGTACGTCATTGACAATGTCGACAAGATGAGCCAGGATGACAAGGACCTCATCGCAAAGGCAGGCGTCAAGTGATTAACCCCTAAAATGTAGAAAGAACTATGGGAAAAATAGATCTTATTGACAATGGCTGGGTTGACCTCGTGTTTGAGGGCAAGAACCAGGCCTATGGAGCTTATCAATTGCGCAAGAACACTGGTGCTCGTAACCTCAAGGCACTGATCACCATGTTCATCGGCTTTGCCATCATCGCAGCAATCGTGATTGCAAAGGTATCTATCGAAAACTACATCGCTGCCCAGAACGCCGCCATCGAGGCTGACGTAGAGCTCGCAAGCCTGGCTGAGAAGAAAGAGGCCAAGGTAGAGAAGAAAGATGAGCCCGAGGTAGAGAAAGTAGAGATTGAGCGCGTTAAGAGCTCTGTAGCCTTCACCGTTCCTGAAATTAAGAAGGATAGTGAAGTGAAGGAAGATCAGGAGATGAAATCTCAGGAAGAACTTCAGCAGACCAACACCGCTATCGGTGCCTTCAACGTAGAGGGTAACGATGAGGCAGGTGGCGAAGTCCTCAAGGCAAAGGAAGTGATTGCAGAACCCGAGCCCCCGAAGGTGGAGGAATCCAAAGTCTTCGACGTGGTAGAGGAAATGCCTCAGTTCCCCGGAGGTCCTTCAGCACTGTTTGAGTATCTGTCTAAGAATATCAAGTATCCGGTAGTAGCCGAGGAGAACGGTGTACAGGGTCGTGTTATCGTAACCTTCGTCGTAGAGCGTGATGGTTCTATCACCGACGTCAAGGTTGTGAAGAGCGTTGACCCCTCACTCGACAAGGAGGCACAGCGCGTGGTTAAGTCCATGCCGCACTGGATTCCTGGTAAGCAGAATGGTAGCGCCGTACGTGTGAAGTACACCGTACCTGTAACCTTCCGTCTGCAGTAAGTAATCTCTTATCTGTAATGAACGTATTCAACAAATTAGTTGGATTAACACTGATATTAGGCTTGCTCCACGCATGTGGGAGCAAGCCTAATCCTGAACAGGAGGAAGCCTATCAGAAAGCCGCCAGCATCTTCGCTGCCGACGAAAGCTTCTACCCTATCCTCGACGAGGAACTGTATTACTTCACGGCACAGACCCTCGATTCCATCACCCCGCTCTATATCAATGAGCAAGACGCCGTGAAGAAGCTGATGCGACTTGAGACCTGGCTGGCATTCACCACCCGAGACTTCACACCGAAGGAGCGCCAGAACCTCATCGACCGTAAGTACATGCCAAGAGCGATCCCCATCGCGTACGACGGTCTCGCCATCATCGTCAACAATGCCAATCCCGACTCGTGCATCACCGTCAACGACTTTGCACGCGTGCTGAAGGGAGAGGTCAGCAAGTGGAACGAACTCTATCCACAGTCCAAACTTGGCGAAATCGATGTCGTGTTCGACAATCCGCTGTCAAGCACCGTCCGCTGGTGTGTCGATTCCATCCTCGGCGGCAAGCAGTTCTCTGCTAAGAACATCGGAGCCGTCCAGACCAGCGCCGCCGTCATCGACTATGTCGAGAAGCACGAGAATGCCCTCGGCATCATCGGCAGCAACTGGCTCAACGACAAACGTGACACCACCAACGTCACCTTCAGAAAGAATATATCCGTGATGGGCGTCTCCAAGATGAAGACTGCTGAGAAATACAACAGCTGGAAGCCCTATCAGTTCTACCTATATAATGGTAACTATCCTCTGCGCCGCACCATCTATGCCCTGCTCAACGACACGCGCAACGGCGTGCCATCAGGTTTCACCCACTTCATCCAGCTGCCCAGAGGCCAGAAAATCATCCTTCGTGCAGGACTCCTGCCAAGGACCGCTAACATGAACGTAAGAGACGTGATCGTGAATCGTCAATAAAAGAATAATAAACTAATTTATACATTTATGAAAGCAATTAAGTACTTTATCATGGGCGTGATGCTGGCAGGATTCAGCACCACCGCAAACGCACAGCAGGAAGAGCTCAACGCAGCCCTCAGTGCCATCAAGTCAAAGGCTCCCGGTGCTGCCGACTTAGCAAAAACCGCTTACAAGAAGAATAAGAAAGATCCCGAGGCGCTGATGAAGATCGCCCGTGCCTACTTCGAGCAGAAGGATACCGCTGGTGCCAACCAGTTCGCACGCTACGCCAACGAGGGTGCCAAGCCCAAGTACCAGTATGCACCTGCCTATCTGTTGCTCGGCGATGTAGAGGCTGCCTTCGGTACCGATGGTGGTAAGGCTGCTGGTTTCTACAACCAGGCTATCACCTTCGATCCCAAGAATCCCGAGGGATATAAGAAGTGGGCTATGGTATATCGTAAGATCAGCCCGAAGCAGGCTGCTCAGAAGCTGCAGGACATGAAGGCACAGTGCCCCAATGAGGATATCGATGCCATCACAGCTCACATCTACATGCTGGCAGGCGACGAGAAGCAGGCTTACGAGAACTATATGAAGGCCGACATCAACAAGCTCGACAAGGGTAACCTCAACG
>Ga0256407_10009870_pt1 | contig 13537 bp, 10 predicted proteins | sample RumenRJG_04DNA_FD_193489 | JGI IMG/M metagenome (GOLD analysis project Ga0256407, IMG submission 193489) | Bovine rumen microbial communities from Lethbridge, Alberta, Canada - RJG_04 | ecosystem: Host-associated > Mammals > Digestive system > Stomach > Rumen | place: Canada: Alberta... | reverse complement strand
GAAGGTTGCCGCTCTGCTGGACAACTGCGCCGGCGACGAAAAGACCGGTGTGTCCATCGTCCTGCGTGCCCTGGAAGAGCCGATCCGTCAGATTACTCTGAACGCCGGTATCGACGGCAGCGTGATCGTTGACCATATCAAGTCCGCCCGGAAGCCCGGCTACGGCTTCGACGCCCTGAAGGGTGAATATGTGGATATGGTGGAACGCGGCATCATCGATCCTACCAAGGTGACCCGCAGCGCGCTGCAGAACGCGGCGTCTATCGCGGCGATGATCCTGACCACCGAATCCCTGGTGGCTGATATTCCTGAACCCGAACCCGCTGCACCCGCTGGAGCAGGGATGGGAGGAATGTATTAATTCACACAGTGAATCAATACATTCAATGAATTATAGAAAGAGGTGCCTGTTTATACAGGCACCTCTTTCTATATGAATTACGCCTGCGGCGTATGAATTATTTCGAAGCCATGCGGCTTCGAAATGTGAATTATGCCTCCGGGCATATGTATTCACGGAATGTTCAGATGATGTTCAAGGAAGAAAACTTGATAAATACCGGGTTAGGGCATACAATATTGCACAGTAAACGCCAGGAAGGAAGATGCACTATGCCGATCAAGATTTCGAATGAGCTGCCGGCTTACAGAACGCTGACAGATGAGAATATCTTTGTGATGACGGAGAACCGGGCTACAACCCAGGATATCCGTCCGCTGAGAATCGCCATCGTGAATCTGATGCCCACAAAGATTGATACGGAAACGCAGCTGCTACGCCTGCTGGGCAATACGTCACTGCAGGTGGAGACAGAGCTCGTGAAGATGGCAAGCCATGTTTCCAAGAATACATCAGCTGAACACCTGACCGCTTTCTATAAGACGTTTGATGAAATCAAGGACCAGAATTTTGACGGAATGATCATTACCGGCGCGCCGGTGGAACAGATGCCCTTTGAAGAAGTAGAGTACTGGGACGAGCTTTGCACCATTATGGAATGGAGCAAGAAGCATGTACACAGTACTTTCCACATCTGCTGGGGCGCGCAAGCAGCGCTGTATTATCACTTCGGTATTCCGAAGGCGCCACTGGATAAGAAACTGTTCGGTGTATTCCCGCATAAGGCAGAAAGGAAGAATTATATCCTTCTGCGCGGATTTGACGATGTGTTTATGGCGCCCCACAGCCGGCACACCACCGTGCGGCGGGAAGATCTGGAAGCCTGCGGAAAACTGAAGATTCTGGCCTCTTCCGAAGAAGCCGGCGTATATGCGGCGATTACGGAAAACGGACGGCAGGTGTTCATCATGGGACACAGTGAATATGACCCCCGGACGCTTGAAAAGGAATATCTGCGGGACAAAAACGCAGGTCTGCCGATTGAAGTGCCGAAGAACTACTATCCCAACGATGACGATACGCAGGAACCGCTGGTGACCTGGCGCAGCCACGCGAACCTGCTGTACGCCAACTGGCTGAACTACATGGTCTATCAGACCACACCGTACGATCTGAACGAAATTAACGAATGAAAGGAAAAAACACATGCTGCAGGATATACTGACAGACAAAAAATCCCTGTTCGCAGACGGCGTCCATACAGAACTGCGGGGACAGAAAAACAGAACCCGCCGTGCCGTGCTGCTGAACGGTGCCCTGATGGGAAATGTACGCTCGGATGTCTCCGGCGTTTCCGCCCGCGTATACGAGGGCGGCGTATACGGATTTTCCTCCATGGCCGAATATACCGGAGAGGCTGCGGAAACCGTTCTGAGGGCCGCAACAGAAAACGCTGCCTTTATGAACAAACATGCGGGAGCAGGGAAGCCTGCCCTGCCGAAAATGGCACTGAAACAGATGCCGACGCAGGAAGATATCAAAGACGCGGAACAGAAGCTGTATGTGGATTATGCCCGTGAGGTAGACGCATACATCGCGGAAAAGTATCCGAATCTCATGAGCCGTACAGTAGTAGCCATGGAAGATTCCATGGAGAAACTTATTGTGACTTCTGACGGAGCAAGCGGACATATTCTGGCGCCCAGATCCTATACATATGTGGTGCTGACCGCCCAGACAGACGCGGGAACCCCCGTGGAACTGTATCAGGCTTACGGCGGCAGCGGCGTTTTCGGAGCTAACTTTGCCGATCCGGCCCAACTGCACGCAGAGATTGACGCCCTGTATGAAAAGCTGATGCAGAAGCGGGAAGGCGTATATGCCAATGCCGGTGAAAAGACCGTTATCCTTGACGGTATGATGAGCGGTATGCTGAGCCATGAGGCTGTCGGCCATACCGTGGAAGCGGACCTGGTGCTGGGCGGAAGCGTGGCCGGTCCCAATCTGAACAAACGGGTTGCCAGCGATCTGGTTACCCTGACAGACTTTGCACATACCGCTTTCGGTGAAACCTGCCCGCTGCCGGTGTACATTGACGATGAAGGCACTGAAGCGACAGATTCCCCGTTAATCGTAAACGGTATTCTGACAGGGTACATGAACAACAGGGAGAGTGCACAGCATTTCGGCATGACTCCCCAGGGCAACGCCCGTGCATGGCTGTTCCAGGATGAACCGCTGATCCGGATGCGCAATACATCCATTCACCCCGGAAAAGACAAGCTGGAGGACATGATTGCCTCCATTGACGACGGATATTACCTGATCCAGTCCAATAACGGACAGGCAGACACGACGGGCGAATTCATGTTCGGCGTGACGATGGGATACGAAATCAAGAATGGCAAAATCGGTAAAGCCCTGCTGGACACCACGATTTCCGGTGTGGCGTTCGAGATGCTGAAGACCGTTGATATGGTAAGCGACAAAGTCGTGTGGGTGAGTTCCGGTATGTGCGGAAAGAAACAGCCGATGCCTGTGGGCATGGGCGGACCGGCACTGCGCTGCAAGGTAAAGATCGGAGGCCGATAAGATGGATAGAATGAAAGAACTTGCCAGGGAGATCCTGGCTGAAGCAAAAGCCAAGGGTGCGGAATATGCCCAGTGCACAGTCAGCGAAAGCGAAAAGAAAGAATTCAATGTGGACGGCGGCAGATTTTCCCTGATGAGAACGCTGTTTAACCATAACGTCACCATTACCCTGCTGAAGGGGATGCGGAAAGGCACCGTAACGATCAATAAGTTTGACGATGAAACAGTGATGAACGCTGTTTCCGACGCCATTGCAGCCGCGGAAAGCGGTCAGCCCGACGAAGCCTGGGAATTCGCGAAAGAGCCTGTTGAGAAGGAATTTACTGACGGCGCAGCGGAATGCGATACAGATAAGCTGTTCATGCGGACCAAGGAACTGCTTGAAAGCATCAAGGAAAAGCATCCGACGATCCTGATGGAGCAGATGATCACAGAGCACACCGGCTACACTGAAGTGTATCTGAACACAAACGACGTACAGTACGTATCGAAGTCCGGTGCATACACCTTCTCACTGATGTATTCCGCACACGAAGGGGAGAAGAACACCTCCTTCTACGGCAGCGATATTACCCTGAAGACGCTGGACAAGCCGGTGCTTGAATGCGGCACCATTGAATGGGAAATCAGCCAGATTGAAAAGCAGCTGGATCCGATCACCCTGGAAGGCAAATTCAGCGGACCCGTGATCCTGGCGCCCATGGCCCTTTATGAGATCGTACTGAGCACGATTATGGGCAACTTTACCGGAGATGCATGCATGATTGACGGCACCAGCATATGGAAAGACAAGCTGGGCGAACAGGTGGCAGACCCGCGGTTCAGCATGAGCTTTGAGCCGTACAATGATGACGTTGTTGTCAGGGAAAGACATACAGCTGAAGGATACGAGACTGAAAACTTTGACCTGATCAAAGAAGGAAAGCTGAACAGCTTCTGCCTGAGCCAATATGCCGCCAATAAGACAGGCAAGAAACGTGCCGGAAACAGCGGAAGAAATCTGCATGTTGCCGGCGGTGACAAAACATTGGACGAGATCATCGGGAGTATCGATAAAGGCCTGCTGGTCATGAGATTCTCCGGCGGACAGCCGGCAGCAAGCGGAGAATTCTCCGGAGTGGCAAAGAACAGCTTCCTCATTGAAAACGGGAAAATCAGTAACGCAGTTTCGGAAACTATGATCAGCGGATGCGTACCAGAAATGCTGGTGAATATTCGCGAGATTAGTAAGGATGTTGCGAAGGACGGAAGCAACGCACTACCGTTTATTGCCTTCGATGGGATTACGATAAGTGGTAAATAACCACTTATCGTAAATGAATTATAGCGGAAGCACATTTATGTGCTTCCGCTATATGAATTATTGAAGAGAAATACGACGTATTTCCCTTCAATATGAATTATCCCGCTTAATGCGGGATATGAATTATACGGCTAAAGCCGTATATGATATTTACTGATTGCTTTTAGCTGTGTTGATTGATGATACAAGAATACGCCGAATGGTATCACATTCATTGCGTAATTTCTGAAGAGTATCAAATTCGCATACTGATGCTCTGGTAAATAAATCGAGCCAATACTTTGTTTCATGACATTCTTTCAGAGCAATCTGCAGTTTGGAAATAAAATCTGATTTGCTTTGAGCGTAACATGACTCATGAATATTTGCTCCGATAGAAGTGGCAGATTTTTCAAGTTGATTGACGAGAGAATAATGACCTTTGATTGTTTCGGTTAGTTTCAGGACGGAAACAGAGAAATTCATGGACATTTCTATGAGTTTGTTTTCCTGCATGTTATCACCCCCCTGAGACAGTATATAAAAAGTATATAAAAGAGAGGGAAAAGAGGCAAGAAGAAAGAGACAAAGGAAGAATAAAAAATACCTTGACAAAGTGGTGTGTTTTTTCATATAATGCCACTGTTGCGAATGCAATAGGGGCATGGTGTAATGGTAACACGTGGGTCTCCAAAACCTTTGTTGAGGGTTCGAATCCTTCTGCCCCTGCAGAAAACCTCCATCGTCAGATGGAGGTTTTTCTTATGTTTCCGAAACAGATGAAAAAAGGGACAAAAACTGCTGTCGGATTGAAAGCGATTGTATACAGAAAACGTGGATATAACAGGATTTTTATCCTTTCGACTATGTGAAACAGGGGATTTTTTATGCGAAAGGCATCACAGGATGTATAAATGATCTACTTTCAGAAAGCAGTTTTTGCATACTAGAAAGCATTTTTCACATAGAAAGTGAGCAATCATTGCATATATTATAATCATGGATTAAATGGTTAGATATGGTTCATATTTTTACAGAAAACTCTCCTGTAACACGAGGAAACGAAAGGGAGGGAGCCCATTGACTCAGATTGCTGCCGGGGAAAAGTCGAAAACCCCTATGAAGAATCTGCACAAAGGTTACTCTTTCAAAACCTACCTGCAGAGATACTGGACGCTTTACCTGCTCCTGATTCTTCCTGTTCTGTTTTTCGTTCTTTTCCGCTATACTCCCATGGCCTACATTCTCCAGGCGTTCAAGAAGAACAACATTCTGATTCCGCCGTGGAAAGTAGAATGGGCCAAGAACGACGGATGGCAATGGTTCCTGAAAGCATTTAAGGATAAGGACTTCCTGATTGCACTGAAGAACACGATCTTCCTGAACCTGCTTGACCTGGTGATCGGCATGCCGATGCCGATTATCATGGCACTGCTGCTGAACGAGCTGGCTTTCCCGAAATACAAGAGGATCACACAGACCGTTCTTTACCTGCCGCACTTCCTGAGCTGGGTTATCATCTCCAGCATCACCCTGCGGATGTTCGCAACGAACGACGGTATTGTCAATAAGCTGTTGGGAACGAGCATCCCATTCTTCGGAGACGCAAACCACTGGCGCGCATCGTACATCGTACTGGGCATCTGGAAGGAATGCGGATGGAATACCATCATTTACCTGGCTGCCCTCACCGGTATCAGCCCGGAACTGTATGAAGCGGCTGAAGTGGACGGCGCGACACGGCTCCAGAAGATCTGGCACGTGACGCTGCCGGGTATCCGCTCCACGATCATCATCCTGCTGATCATGAACCTGGGCCATATCCTGGGATCTGAATTCGACAGACCATTTACATTAAGTAACCCGCTGGTGAAGGAAGCCAGTAAGACCATATCGATTTACGTATATGAGAAGGGTATTAACGGCCAGCAGTATTCTCTGACGACCGCCGTTGGTCTCTTCCAGAGCGTGGTATGCGTCATCTTCCTGCTGATGTCCAACTCGCTTGCGAAGAAGTTCGGCGAGCGCGGAATCTGGTAAGGAGGGAAGAAAAGATGAGTGTTGTGAATGAAACCAAAGACTTTTCCTCCCGAAAGCTTCGCGACGGCATCATCAAGAGCCGGGGCACCAGGGCAGGAGATATGGTTATTGCCATCATCTGCTTTGTGATGATGATCCTGTGCCTGCTGCCGATGCTTCACGTGCTGGCTTGCAGTCTCTCCTCCGCAGACGCACTGGTGAAGAACGAAGTATTTATTATTCCCAAGGGATGGAATATTGAAGCTTACCGGACAGTACTGACCACGCCGAAGTATGTACGGTCCCTGGGCTGGACAGCGATCCTGACCGTTATGTGTACGCTGCTGTCCATCTCCCTGACCATCTGCTGCTCCTATCCGCTGATTTACAGCGAGCTGAAGGGCGGGAAGTTTATCAACTTCATTATCCTCTTTACGATGTATTTCAGCGCCGGTACGATACCATCCTACCTGCTGCTGAGCAGACTGGGTATGCTGAATACGCCATATGCACTGATTTTCCCGAACTGTATCAGCGTATTCAACGTCATCATCATGAGATCGTTCTTCTACGGTGTACCGGACAGTTTACGGGAAGCCGCAGAAATAGACGGAGCCGGCCCGATCCGGGTGCTTGTGAAGATCTACCTGCCGCTGAGCCTGCCGGTTATCGCAACCCTGAGCCTGTTCTATGCTGTCGGACGCTGGAACGGATTCTCTGACGCGCTGATGTACCTGAAGAAGTCCGAATCCGAGCCCTACTGGCCGATTCAGCTGCTGCTGTACAACGTGATCAAGAATTCCACCCAGACCAACGAACAGGCCGCTCAGGAAGGATTCTTTGCCAACGGCGTTTCCAAGACGATCCAGATGGCAACCGTTATGTTTGCCACCGTGCCGATCCTGGTCGTTTATCCGTGGCTGCAGAGATACTTCGTGACCGGCGTTACGATTGGCGCAGTTAAGGGCTGACGCCAAATGAATTATTCCAAAGCAACAGAGTTGCTATGGAATATGAAATATCGTCCTGTCGGTCGATATGAATTATTGAACGGCGAACCGTTCAATATGAATTATTCGCCTTTCGGCGAATGTGAGTGGATAAAGGATTTCTGAGGGCAGAAGCCCTTGAAATAAAAAAGGAGGAAGAAACCTATGAAACGTATCCTGTCCCTGGTTCTGGTTCTGGCGCTGATCGCCGCTATGGGTATCAGCACCGCGTTCGCGGCGGATGACGGTTTTGTGGATGGCAAGTTCACCGAAACCCGTCATATCACCGTTGAAATCTACAACCGCAACAACGACGGCGGCACCGACCCGACCAACAACGTATGGACCGAGTACCTGAAGAAGGGCATGCTCGAAAAGTACAATGTCGAAGTTGAATACGTGTCTGTCGGCCGTTGGACCGAGACCGATGATATCGCTCAGCTGATGGCTGACAAGCAGGCTCCCGATATCAGCTACACCTACGGCGCCAACACCATTATCTCCTACGCCAACATGGTGGACGAGAACGGCAACCCCGGTGTTATCGACCTGGCTCCCTATCTGGAAGAGTACAAGGACTACATCGGTAACATCGTTGCCCTGCTCGGCGGCGAGGACAACCTGTACTATGACAAGGATCCCTCCACCGGCGCTGTGTGGATGATCGAAGGCGTCCGCGCTGATACTTCCCGTATCACCACCTTCATCCGCAAGGACTGGCTGGACAAGCTGGGTCTGGGCCTGCCCACCACCGAAGAAGAGTTCTACAATGCCCTGGTTGCTTTCCGTGACAACGCGGAAACCCTGCTGGGCGAGAATGCTGACAAGATGATTCCTTACTCCACCTCCACCGATATCGGCTGGCGGAACGACCTGATGAGCATCAGCAAGGTTGCTGAAGACATCGACGACGCGACCCTGTTCGTGTACGGCTATGATGATCGTCACCTGCTGGTTCCCGGCTACAAAGAAGGCATCCGTGTGCTGAACAAGTGGTACAACGAAGGCCTGGTCTGGAAAGACTTCGGTCTGTACACCGACAGCACTGTTGAAGATGACAACATGAAGGCCGGCTATGTTGGCGCTTTCATGCACAACTGGGACTATCCTTTCCGTAACGGCGAAGACTGCATCAACCTGAACCTGCAGCGCAATGTGGGCGCAGACGCGATGTTCGTTCCGATCGACTGCTTCCAGAATGACGCCGGTATCACCCGGAAGTACATGGGCGCTGCCGTCGGTTCCGATCGTAAGATCTTCCTGCCCTCCACCAACAAGGAGCCCGTGGCCTCCCTGCTGTACATCGACTTCATCTCCAGCCCCGAGACCATCAAGTACCTGCAGACCGGTAAAGAAGGCGTCAACTTCAACATGACTGAAGACGGCGCTTACGAGATCCTGCCCGCCACCGGCGAATGGGTCAAGAACTCCGGCAACAACATCGACTACACCATGACCTGCAACGGCCTGTACCTGGGCGAAGCCACCGGTGCCACCACCGCTCTGAGCTATCCCGGCATCCCCGCTGAGATTGTCATCCAGGCGAACGAGTTCGGTAAGAACAACGGCCGTTATCCCGCTCACTACAACGTCGGCACGATCGAATCTGAAACCGAAGTCGGTTCCAGCCTGACCGAAAAGCGCGATGAGCTGCTGACCAAGGCCGTGACCGCTTCCGTCGAAGATTTCGACTCCGTGTATGACACCATCATGGAAGACTACATGAACATGGGCGGCCAGGACATCATTGATGAGCGCATCGAGAAGCTTCAGGAAGTCTACGGCATCACCTTTGAAAAGTGATTTGAACGGACACTGACTGAATGATCAAATGAAGGAGGGATGCCGATATCTCATCGGCATCCCTCTGTTTTCAAAAGCAGGATCACAGCTCGTGCTGCTGATACTGACTTAAGTTCTTACGATACTGACTGGGTGAAACACCCGCGATCTTAGTAAAAGTACGAAGAAAACCTGAGTAGTCGCTGAAACCGCACTGGTAGGCGATTGTGTTAAGGCTGTCTTCACCAAGCATCAACCGGCGGGAAAGCATGACACGGCGATACAGAATATAGTTATAAACACTGCGGTTTGTGAAACGCACAAACTCGTGCGCAAGCCACGAGGCGCTGATATTGAAGTGTTTTGCCAAGTCGTTGATGCTTAAAGGCTGAGTGTAGTGATTGTTGATATAGGTCAGGACTTCCTGGATGACATTTCCGGAAACCGATTCAGCACGGACAGGAATCGTACGGCGAATGACCTGACAGAGAAGATTGACCAGCGTAATCATATGGGCATAATCCTGGTAACGGTCCACAGCGTCAATATTCCGGGACTGAGCCGTTTCAATCTGGCGGATGCAATGGACAAAACGTTCGGCATCCGTGTCTGACAGCTGGTAGGTATAGTGACCTCCGGCAGCATGGGCCTGGAGAAACTGATTCAGGTCCAGCTGACCGCAGCTGAGGTTGCGCATGACCTCCGAAGAAAGATTGAGGAAAGCACGCTCATAATTGTGCAGATCCCGTGTGCAGGAAAGACCATGCATACAGAAGGGCGGCAGGATAAAGACCTGATTAGGTTTGAGCGTATACAGCTTGTTATCCACGCCCATATATTCACCGCCGTGAAGGTGGATATAAAGCTCGTAGTAATCATGACAGTGATACTGGGTTACCTTCATATGTTCGTTAAAACGGTAACGCGCTTCGTATCCCTGTCCTCCTTGTTCCATAGGCATAAAGGGTGTGCTGAGATCATAGGATTCCAATGATTTACACCTCCCTGTAATTTTTGCCGGATTCACATACAAGAGAACAGGAATCGTATAGCAGGCGGAACGATAACGGAATATACTGCTGATAAACCATAACAATTTCTGTTATCACTGATGAGGTAATGAAAATGATTAATGTTGCGATTATCGGTACAGGCGGAATCTCACATGCGCACATCAAGGCATACCTGAAATTCCCGGACCGGTGCAGGATTGCTGCCCTTGTGGATATTATCCCCGGAAAGGCACAGCGTGTCAAGGAACAGTATGGCCTGGACGCTGACGTTTATCTGGATCACCATGAAATCCTGGACAAGGATATTGACCTTGTTGACGTATGCACTCCGCCTTTTGTACATGCTGAAATATCCATTAACGCACTGAAGAGCGGCAAAAACGTAGTCTGTGAAAAGCCCATGGCCGCTTCGCTGGAAGAATGCGACGCAGTGCTGAAAGCAAGGGATGAAAGCGGGAAGAAACTGTCCATTATTGCGCAGAACAGATTCCGCCTGCCGGTGAGGAACCTGAAGGCGCTGCTTGACAGCGGCATGGCCGGAAAAGTACGGCATGTGACCGTGGACAGCCTGTGGTTCCGGGGACACAGCTACTATGATCTGTGGTGGCGCGGAACATGGGAGACGGAAGGCGGCGGATGCACACTGAATCATGCAGTCCATCACATTGATATGCTGGGCTGGATGATGGGTACACCGGAGCGGGTGACCAGCGTGCTGGCCAACACCGGGCATGATAACGCCGAGGTGGAGGATCTTTCCGTTTCTGTGATGGAATATCCCGGAGCGCTGGCTACACTGACCGCTTCCGTTGTATCACACGGGGAGGAACAGGCGCTGATTTTCCAGTGTGAGAAAGCAAAAATAGCCTTCCCGTACAGCGTGTACTGCTCCCAGCCCCAGCCGAACGGATTCCCGCTGCCTGATCCGGACAAGGCGTTTGAACAGGCCGCGGACGAGTACCTGGCCAAGCTGCCGCCGCTGCCGTATGAAATGCATGACGGACAGCTGGATGACGTACTCAGCGCCATTGAAAATGACCGGGAACCGTCCATTACGGGAGAAGACGGCAGGCGCACGATTGAACTGATCTGCGCGATCTATAAAGCAGGTTCCCTGAGAACCCCGGTGACGCTGCCCATTGCCAAGAATGATCCGTTCTATACGGTTGAGGGAATCCGGGCATCAGTACCGCATTTTTATGAGAAAACCGCGTCGGTAGACAGCCTGGACGGAGAACTGTCCTTCGGCAACTTCCGGAAAGGGGAAAACAAATGAATGTATCTGACGGTATGAACTATGCGCCGAAAGGGAAACCGCAGCCTGTTGTAAAACCGGGAGAATTTGTGTTTTCCGCGGTACGGCTGGATCACGGTCATATCTACGGTATGTGCAACGGACTGACTGAAGCCGGCGGTACACTGAAGTATGTTTATGATCCGGACGAGAAGAAGGTTGCCGCTTTCCTGAAGGCTTTTCCGCAGGCCAAAGCAGCCAGGAGCGAGGAAGAGGCCCTGGAAGACGCTGAAACCCATATGATCGCCGGCGCGGCAGTGACCAGTGAACGCTGTGCTCTCGGCCTGCGGGCCATGAGTGCCGGAAAAGATTACTTTACGGATAAGGCTCCTTTTACAACCCTGGATCAGCTGGATTCCGCAAAGAAAGCCGTAATAGCAACCGGCAAGAAGTACATGGTCTATTACGCGGAACGGCTGCATGATGAAGGATCTATCCTGGCAGGTTACATTGCACAGAGCGGAGACATCGGCAAGGTAGTTTCCGTGACAGGATTCGGTCCGCACAGACTGGGCGCACCGGGACGGCCTGCCTGGTTCTTTGAAAAGGAAAAATACGGCGGCATCCTCTGCGATATCGGCAGCCATCAGTTTGAACAGTTCCTGTATTACACGGGTGAAGAAGAAGCTGCGGTGACCGCAAGCCGGATCGCCAACTTCAGCCATCCGGAATACCCTGAACTGGAAGATTTCGGAGACGCACAGCTTACCGGTCAGAACGGATCCGCCGGATATTTCAAGCTGGACTGGTTCACACCGGACGGCCTGCGGACCTGGGGCGACGGACGGATGTTCATCCAGGGAACGAAAGGATTTATCGAAATCCGCAAGTACGTAAACCTGGCTTCGGACCAGAACGGCGGCGGTCATGTATTTGTGGTGAATGACAGCGGAGAAAAGTATCTGAATGCCGTCGGCGTGACCGGATATCCTTTCTTTGGACAGCTGATTCTGGACTGCCTGAACAGGACGGAAAACGCCATGACACAGGCGCATGCGTTCAAGGCGGCGGAACTGAGCCTTCAGGCGCAGGCGAACGCAGTCAGGCTTAAGTAAATCAAAGCAGTGCGCCTATAGGCGCACTGCTACTTAAAACTGAAGACTTAAGAATGAATAATGGCGGATGAAAAATCCAAAGGATTTTTCCATATCAGACAATAGTAATATCAGGGGAAATTATGGACATTGGTAAGAAGATCCGGTTAGGCGTGATCGGCATCGGGAATATGGGATCGGAGCACTGCAGGAATATTGCGGGCGGGAAATGCCCGGAGATTGAACTGACTGCGGTGGCAGACCTGCGGGAGGAACGCAGGGAGTGGGCGCGGAAGGCCCTGCCGGAGAAAGTGAAGATCTATCCGTCCGGACGGGATCTGATCCGGGAGGCAGGATGCGACGCGGTCCTGATCGCGGTGCCTCATTACTTCCACGAACAACTGACCATAGAGGCGCTGAGCCATGGAATTCATGTGCTTTGCGAGAAACCGGCTGCTGTGGAAGCGGACGCCGCGGAACGGATGATCCGTTGTGCGGCCGGATCGGGCAAGACCCTGGCACTGATGTTCAACCAGCGGACAAACGGCGTATACCGTGCAATCCGACGGATGATGGAAAACAAAGAACTGGGCGCCATCAAGCGCATGAGCTGGATTATCACCGACTGGTACAGGACGCAGAAATACTATGATTCGGGTTCCTGGAGAGCTACCTGGGCCGGTGAGGGCGGCGGCGTTCTGCTGAATCAGTGTCCGCATCAGCTTGACCTGCTGATCTGGCTGTGCGGAATGCCGGTGAAGGTTCAGGCGCATTGTCATGAAGGAAAATGGCACCATATTGAAGTGGAAGACGACGTAACAGCCTATCTGGAATTTGACAACGGAGCCACAGGCGTGTTTGTTGCGTCCACAGGCGATCTCCCCGGAACCAACCGGCTGGAGATCGACTGTGAATGTGGGAAACTGGTTTGCGAAAACAATCAGATCAGGTGTTACCGCCTTACTGAAAACGAAAGAGTAACCTGCTTTCAAAGCGATAATCCCTGGTACAGGGCAGAAGTCACAGAGGAAGAAATACAGCCGGACGGGGAAAATCCACAGCATGTGGGCGTGCTGAATGCTTTTGCAGCGCACCTGCTGCGCGGAGAAAAGCTGATTGCTGACGCGGAAGACGGATTGAGAGCCCTGCAGCTTTCCAACGCCATCCATTATTCCGGATGGACAGGAGAAAT
>Ga0256407_10009869_pt1 | contig 13537 bp, 9 predicted proteins | sample RumenRJG_04DNA_FD_193489 | JGI IMG/M metagenome (GOLD analysis project Ga0256407, IMG submission 193489) | Bovine rumen microbial communities from Lethbridge, Alberta, Canada - RJG_04 | ecosystem: Host-associated > Mammals > Digestive system > Stomach > Rumen | place: Canada: Alberta | collected... | reverse complement strand
GTCGTTGCTGTTCTCGCTCTCGAGCATCTGCACGTCGTATTCGGTCGGGTAGATGTATTCGACGACGCTCTTGATCGTGGCCTGGGCGCCGGTCTGCGCGACGACCTTCGGCGCGGACAGCAGGTCAGCGTTGGTCTTGTTGGCGAGGGCGTGGAGGACGACCGAGAGCTCGGGGTTGGAGAGGATCGACGTAAAGGTCGCGATGTTGTCGGCGATGCCGCCGCCGTTGTTGATCGTCTCGCGGGTGTTCTGCGGGAGGAAGTTGAAGCCGCCCGTGAGGTTGCCCTTCTCCATCACCACGCGCGTGCGGGACTGCGGGTTGAGCCAGGAGTCGCGCTTCTTCTCGGTCATCTCCCAGTTGTCGTTGAGGATCCACTCGAGGCCGAGGGAGTTGAGGTCCGTCTGGCCGACCTCGACGAAGCGGACCTCGATCTCGACCTGGAACGGCGTCACGTTGAGGGCGCCGAGGACCTGCTCGAGCGTGGCGAGGTTGTCCGCCGTGTTCATCACGACGAGCTTGCCGATCTGCGGCATGTACTTGACGGAGGAGCCGTCGGGCCAGTTGACGCCGAGCTGGCCGAAGAAGCCCTTCCAGTCGGAGGTGCCCTCGGAGGTGCCGGCCTGGAGGGCGAAGGGGTCGCCCGAGTCGCCCGAGCCGCCGCCGGCGGCGCCGCCGATCGTGTTGATGTGCTGGTCGATCGACGGAAGGACGTTGTACATGCGGTGGATGAGCGTGCCGTCCGCCTTGTTCTTGGGCATGATCTTGACGACGTTGCCCTGGATGCGGTACTTGAGGCCCGCCATGTCCATGATCAGGTCGAGCGTCGAGAGCAGCGTGACGTAGTGCGACTTGATCGTGAGGAGCGGGATGCCGCCGGAGCTGGCGGCCGCGGGCTCGGCCGGGGTGTCGAAGAGGCCGCCGCCGAAGCCGCCGTCGTCGGCCGCCGCGGCGTCGCCGCCCAGGTCGCCGATGTCGAGGACGAAGTTGACGCCGCGCTCGGCGGCGGGGACGTCGTCCTCGTCGTATTCGCGGGAGGCGTCGCCGAGGAAGGAGATCACGTCGGCGATGTTGGCCTGGCGGAACTCGATCTCCGGGATGACGATGCTGTTCATCTTCTGGCGGATCTTCGTCTCGACGGAGAGATCCTGGGCGTTGCCCTGGGCGGCGTCGGCGCCGTCGGGGACCTTGACGCCGTTGGTGTCGCCCTTGATGAAGTCGACCGCGTAGGTGCGGGGCGTCCACTTGCCGGTGACGTCCTTGATCATGCCCTCGCGGGTCGTGCGGCGCTCCTCGTCGACGTACTGGTGCTCGCGGATGGAGAGCCGGCGCAGGAGGTTCAGGGCCTCGTCGCACCACGGGTAGTCGTGGAGCAGCAGCTCGACCTCGCGGCGGCAGTCCGTGTAGAGGCCGCAGGCGTAGTATTCCTTCGCGACGCGCATGCGCTCGTCGATCCGGGAGCGCATGGCCTTGTAGGTCTCGTCGTTCCACATGCGGACGACCGGCGGCGGCGGAACGGGCGGGGGCTCGCGCTGGAGCTTGGTGATCTCGGCGTAGAGCTCGTTGGCCTTCGGGTGGAGCAGGCGGCGCGCCTCGCGGCAGTTCTTGAGCGCATCCTCGTAGGCGCGGGCCTCGACGCGGTCGAGCGCGAGGCGGTAGTAGGCCTCGGCCTTGCCGCGCGTGGCCTCCTCGATGGCGCCGTGCGTGGTCTCCATGTCCAGCGGGACGAGGAAGCGGAGCGCCTCGTCGAACTTCTCGTTGGCGTGGTCCCAGCTGCCGATGGCGAGCAGGTTCTGGCCCTGGCGGACGCAGTCGAAGCCGTGGTCGATGAGCAGCTTGCGGCGGGCCTTCTCGAGTTCGGTGATTTCGGAAAGGGGCTTGGCCATCGGATCGGCCGGGGCGGCCGCGGCGACCGCGCCGCCGTCGGCGTCGGCGTCCAGGCCGTCGAGCAGATCGTCGTCCGGATCCGCAAGGTTGTCGCCCAGTTCGCCGACCTCCTCGTCGGCGGGCGCGGCCTCCTCGACGACCTCCGGGACGTCGTCCTCGACGGGCGTCTCCTCGACGACCTCGTCGAGAAGATCTCCGCCGAAGTCTTCGTCCACGCCGGCCTCGGCAACCTCCTCGACCGCTTCGTCGGCCGCATCGGCCACGTCATCGACCTCCTCGACCACGTCGTCGGCCGCGTCGGCCACGTCCTCGACCTCCTCAACCGCATCCTCGGCCGCATCGGCGACGTCCTCGACCTCCTCGACCGCATCCTCGGCCGCATCGGCGACGTCCTCGACCTCCTCGGCGGCCGCGTCGGCCACGTCATCGGCCGCGTCCGCGACATCCTCGACCGCGTCGTCGGCCGCATCGGCGACATCATCGGCGGCGTCCGCGACATCCTCGACCGCTTCGTCGGCCGCATCGGCCACGTCATCGGCCGCGTCCGCGACATCCTCGACCGCTTCGTCGGCCGCATCGGCAACGTCGTCGGCGGCGTCCGCAACATCCTCGACCGCTTCGTCGGCCGCATCGGCCACGTCATCGGCCGAGTCCGCGACGTCCTCGACCGCTTCGTCGGCCGCATCGGCAACGTCGTCGGCCGCGTCCGCGACATCCTCGACCGCTTCGTCGGCCGCATCGGCGACATCATCGGCTGCATCGTCCGCGGCCGAAAGCAGATCGTCGACGTCGTCGGCGGCCTCGTCGACCGCATTCTCGGCGGCGGAGTCCTCCTCGGCGAGATCGTCCTCGAACGAATCGAGGTCCAGATCCAGATCCATGCCGCCGGCCTGGCGGACATTGAGGACGGCCTGCGGGGGCTCCGAGTAGGCCAGGACGGCGAAGAGCGCCAGCAAGGCGGCGGAGGGACCGAAAAGTTTCGTTGCGTTCATCCTGTTGATTCTCCTGCGGGAAGAAAGTCGGTTTTGGTTCGTGGAGGGGATTTTCCGTGGTGGTTCTAGCGGGCGGGGACGTCGACCTGCTCCTTGTTCGAGGCGCGCTCGAGCTTCGCGGTGCCGGCCTTGCGGTCGACGGACAGCAGCTTGAAGGTGTCGCCGTCGAAGTCGAAGGTCTCGTTGCGCTTGGCCTCGTAGACCTTGGGCTCGGCGTCCTTGGCGCAGACGAAGGAGGCCTTGTAGATGCTGGACTCGGGCTTGGAGCCGGCCTTCATCACGACCTGGTCGTCGTCCTTGGTGAAGACGAGCGAGAAGATCTCCATCTTGCGGACGCCGGTCGTCGTCTTGCGCTCTTCCATGGCGGAGGAGAAGTCCTTGAGGACGAATCCCGTCTTCGCCAGCTCCTGGCCCTTCTTGACGTACCAGTCGCGGCCCTTGGCGTCCTTGACGGCGAACTTGTATTCGCCGTCGGCGCCCTTCATCTTGCTGCCGTTGAACGAGAACGGGAAGGGCTCCACGTCGATGGAGCGCACGCGCAGGAACGCGAAGCGCGGCGGGTGGCTCTTGGCGTCCTTCGGGTCGGTGCCGCCCTGGAATTCCTCGAGGTTCGTGAACCCGTCGGAGTCGGGGTCGAGCCCCGCGTCGTCGGAGAACGGGTCGAGCCCAAACTTCTTCTCCCACTCGTCGGGCATGCCGTCGTTGTCGGAATCCCAGGTTTCGTCGACGGTCACCGTCTCGCTCGGCTGCTCGGCGGAGCACCAGTGGCAGACGTCGGCGTCGATCGGGATGGGCTGCGCGCACTTCACGCAGGAGACGCGCTCGGGGGCGACGAGGAAGGCGACGTTGGTGCCGGACATCGCGTAGGAGGTGCGCGCGGCCTCGCGCGCGGCGGCGAAGAGCAGGCCGGGGACGACCTGGACGTTGCGGCGCTCGAGGTTCGAGAGGGCCTGGATGCGGCGGGCGAACTTCGCGGACTCGGCCTTGCTCGAACCGGCGCCGACGAGCAGCGCGGCGAGCGCGGCGACGAGCACGGCGAGCGCGGCGACGAGCACGAGCTTGTCGTAGTGCTCGGTCAGGAAGGCGGACTTCTTCTGGCTGGCCATGGCTATTCCTCCTCCCCGGACGACTCGGCCGCGGCGGGATCGAGGCCCACGAAGCGGACGTCCACCAGCACGGTGGCGAGGACGGGCGCTTCGCGCAGGGGGCCGGACACCATGCGGGACGCGCGCGGGGGCGGCTTGGGCGGCCCGCCGCGCGGATCGGGGGCCTCGGTCTCCTGGGCGCCCCGGGACCCGCGGCGGTCGTCGCGATCCCGGTCCCGCTCCCGCTCCTTCTCCTTCTCCTCGCCCGCGAAGACCGCGTCCTCCGCCGTCTTCTCCAGCGTGAGGCCGGAGACGCAGGCGTAGGGCGTCGCCGCGCAGACGGCGTCGACGAAGTCGAGGACCGCCTTCTCGCGGGCGACGAAGCGGAAGCCGAAGCGCTCGACGTCGCTCGGGACGGGCCCGCGGAACGGCGGCGGCGCCGGAACGGCGAGGGCGGAGGACGCTCCGCCGCCGCCGCCCTCGCGGCTGGCGCGGCGGCGCTCGCGGCGGGCCCTGCCGCCCTCCTCCCCGGAGGCGCCGGCGCCCGTCTCGAAGACGACGCGACCGACGGCCTCGACGCGCTGCGGACCGGCCGCGTAGAGCATGCGGACGAGCTGGTCCGTGAGGCGCAGCTGGCGCAGGAGCCGCGTGACGTGCTGCGGCTTGGCCGGGTCGCCCGTGGCGTAGAGGTCGAAGCCGAACGCGAACGAGTCGGGGACGATCTTCAGGCCGTCCTCGCCGACGGGCGCCGCGTCGTAGAGACCCTGGATCGTCTCCTCGCGGAGCGAGCTGAACTCGCCCGGGGAGGCGCGGCGCAGGTTGAGGCCCCGGGCCCAGTCGTTGGTGCCGACCGTGAGCAGATCGTCGAGCTGGTCGATCCACTCGCTCGCGTTCTCGAGGTTCTTCCCGGCGGCCGCGACGTTCTCCTCGCTCGGGAACGGGTCGGCCTGGTAGAGCCGGTTCAGGTCGGAAAAGGCCCTGTCGCGGTTCTTCCGGGCGGTTCCGATCCCGGAGAAGCCGACGAACGCGAGCGCGGCGGATCCGAGCAGAAGGACGGCGGAGACGCCGCCGCCGACGGCGAGGATGAGCTGGTTCTTCTTCATGGGGCGACCTCCCCTTCGGCAGACTCTCCGGCGGGCTCCTCCGCGGCGGCGGGCTCGGCGCCCTTCCCGTCCTCGGCGGGCGCGGGCTCCGCGGCCTCGTCCCCGGCGGCGCGGACCTCCTCCGCCGCGGACTCCGCGGCCTCGTCGGCGAGGGGCTCGTCGGCGACGTGTTCCTCGGCGGCCGGCTCGTCGCCGCCGCGGCCCGGGAGCCACGAGATGTCGGGCGTCCCGAGCGGGTGCGCGAGCGCGAGCGAGATCTCGATCTCGGCGACGCGCTTGCCGTGCGTCGTGGTCTCGCGGACGACGCTGCCCGAGGAGAAATACTTCGGCGTGATCGCGAGGAGGGAGTTGCAGAAGAGCTCGCCCGGGGATCCGCCGCGGACGCGGCGGCCGCGGCGCGGGCGGGCGACGGCCTCGTCGAGCTCGCCCTTGAAGCCGCACGCGACGAGGCGGACGGTGCCGGCGGAGCCCTCCTCGCCGTCGCCGGACGGACGGCCCGGGGCGAAGGAGACCGACTTGAGCCACATGCCGGGCAGCATCGCGGAGCGGATCGCGTCGAGCGCGCGCGGGAACGAGGCGCGGGAGAGGGCGATCGCGGCATAGGAGTCGACGCGCGCCATCGCGCCGTCCACCTCGGAGGCGACGCCGGAGAGTCGCGACTGCACCTGCTTGAGGGCGTTGGCCCGCCTCTGGCAGTCCTTGGCGTCCTTCTCGTAGCGGCCCTTCAGGTTGCTGGCGTAGAGGAACCCGAGCAGGAGCGAAAGGACGATCGCCGCGACGGCCCCGCCGAAGAACGGCAGGCGGCGCAGGAAGCGGCGCTCCTCGGCGATCGCCGGCGGGATGAGGTTGATCTCGACCGGGCACTTCGCGCCGGCGCGCAGCGCGAGGCCCGCGAGCGACGCCATGAGGAAGAGCCCCTCCGAGTCCTCCTCGAGCCCGGGCTCGACGGAGAGGTTCGTGAAGGGATTGAAGAACGAGACCTCGACGCCGAGCTTCTCCTGGAAGAACGTGTCGAGATGGCGCGTGAGCGCCGTCCCGCCCGTGAGGAGCATGCGGTCCGGCGCGGACCCGCCCTGCTGCGAGCGGTAGAAGTTGATCGAGCGGTTCACCTCGGAGTGCAGGCGCGTCGCGACGTTGCGCACGACCTTGCTCACCGTGTCGGCCGTCTCGTCGTCCGCCACCGCGTAGGTGCCGCCGAGCGCGACGAAGCCGATCTCCTTCTTGATGCGCTCCGCCTCCGCCGGCTCCACGCCGAGCGTGCGCGCGATCTCGTGCGTCACCGTGTTGCCGGCGATCGGGATCGTGCGCATGAAGACCTTGGAGCCCTCGACGAAGACGAGGTTCGTCGCGCGCGCGCCGATGTCCAGCACGAGCGTGCAGCCGTCCAGCTCCGGGCAGTTGAAGCGCACGGAGTTGTAGAGCGCCAGCGGCGCGGCGTCCACGAGCGCGAGCGGGCAGCCGATCGCGTCGGCGAGCGCCGCGGCGTCCGCCGCCGTCTCGGCCTTCGTGGCGACGATGAGCGCGTCGAGCTCGCCCGTCGCCTCGTCCGTCCCGAGCCGCCAGTAGTCCCACACGACCTGGTCGAGCGGGAACGGCAGGTTCTCCGCCGCCTCGTCGCGCACCAGGTTGTCCACCAGGTCGGACGAGGCCGCCGGGATCTTCATGAAGCGCGGGAAGACCGTCTGCCCCGGGAGCATGACGTGCAGCGGCGCGGGCTTGAAGCCCTTCTCCGCCATCAGGGCCTTCACCGTCTCGGCGGCGGAGGAGAAGAGGTCCGCGCCGGGCTGGCCCGCGGCGAGCGGGTCGAGCTCGGCGGAGCCGTAGCCCGTCAGGACCGGGACCGGCCCCTTGAGCGAAAACTCGGCCAGGAGGATCTTGCTGGCGCCGACGTCCAGCGCGAGGATGCGATCGGTGGAGAACACGGCGTCGGCCCCCTAGCGGCTCGCGCTCAGCTCGTAGCTGTCGGGATCGACGAGCTGGAACGGGGACTTCATGCGGTCCATCATGTAGGCGTCGCGCCGCTGGACGTTCGGGTGGTCGAGGATCGCGGAATCCTTCCACCACTCCTTGTGGGACTGCAGCGGGCCCTTGCCGACGCCCTGCGAGGCGACCTCCTTGCCGCCGACGGAAATCGACACGGCGAAGCCCAGCGGCTCGCCGAGCCGGAGCAGGGCGGCCGGAAGGACGACCGCGCCGGCCTTGTGCTCGCGGTCCTGCGCCACGTCGGCGTATTCGACCGTCGTCTGCATCAGCGTCATCGGCTTTTCGCCCTTCTTCGCGTCGGCCTTCGGGTTGAGCAGGATGACCGTGTAGGTGATCGTCATCGAGTCGATCCACGCCGGCGTCGTCTGGAACGTCACGTCGAAGACGCCCCAGACGCGGGACTTCTGCGAGGTCTTCCCGTCGATGCTCTTCGCCTTCTGCTGGTAGTCGTGGCTCAGGTCCGAAAGCTTCGTGATCTTCACGTCGCCCGGATTCGTCCCGGCCGGGCCGGCGGCGACGGCGGCGGCGGGGCCCTGGGCGTGCGAAAGGCAGGTCGCGAACGCGACGGCTGCGACCACGAGCGCGCGGGCGCACCGGATGGGGGAAGTCTTCATGGCAAGTCCTCTCGGCGGCGGGGGGCGCGCCCCACGCGGGACGCGTTCGCCGTGTTTCGCGCAAGATGTTAGCCGAAGCCGCGGAAAAATTCAACGAAAAAATACGCCCCGGGAGGAAAAGCCGCGGGCTTGCCGCGCGGCGGCGGCGTGTGGTAGACTCCGCGCGCATGAAAGCCCCCCTTGCCGCCTCCCTGTCCCTGCTCGCCGCCGCCGCCCTCGCGCAGACGGCCGCCACCGGCTCCCTCGCGAGCGCGGGCGCGACCGAACCCGCGCCCGCGGAGGCCTCCGAGGGGGATGGCGGCTGGACCGCCTCGACCGAGGAGGAGGAGAACGCCCGGAAGGAGGAGCTCTCCGCGGCGCTCGATCGGTCCTTCGCCGCCGCCCGGGAGAAATACGGCGCCGACACGAACCGCTACTTCGTCGCCCGCGGCGTCCTCGCCGACCGCGAGGCGCGCATGGTCCGCCTCGACGCCTTCGCGACCGGCATCCGCCCCGGCGCCATCGCCGAGTTCCTCCTCATCACGCTCAACTCCGGACACGAGTACGAGTCGGTCTTCCAGACGTTCGCCCTCGCGGCCGACATCGCCCGCGCCTTCGAGTTCCTCGGCGTCCCGCCCGGCCTCCCCGCGGACTTCGCCGCCTACCGCTTCTGGCCCCGCGGCGAGCGCTTCGAGGTCGAGGCCGAGGTGGACGGCGCCCCCGCCATCCCCGCCGAGCGCTTCCTCATGGAGGCCTCCACCCAGAAGCCGCGCGAGCCCGCGGGCTTCCTCTGGATCGGCGGCGGATGGACGGAGGGCGGCGTCTCCAACACGGTCGACTTCTCCGGCCCCGGCTCGATCCTCCCCTCCTACAACGAGCCCGTCACCCTCTTCGACGTCCCCCGCCGCGCCCCCCAGAACGACGTCTACCAGAGCTGCCTCTCCGGCGAGAACGTCCCGCGCCGCGCCATCCTCCCCGCCGTCCTCACGTTCCGCCCCGAGCCGCGCCCCGCGGACGCCCCGCTCCGCGTCCGGCCCGTCGCGCTGCGCCTCTCGCCCGGGGGCTTCTCGATCGACGGCGCCGACCCCGTCCCGCCCGCCGAGGCGCTCAAGGCCCTCCGCGCCTTCCGCACGGACCGCGCGCAGGACGCCTACGTCTCCTTCTCGTGGGACGACGCCGCGCCGCTCGCCGACCTCCGCGCCGTCGCCCAGCTGCTGCGCATGGTCGACACGGAGGAGACCGGCATCCGCGTCGACGCCCCGCCGGAGGGCTTCCCCTACTACCAGGCGCTCCTCCCCCGCGACGAATGGCGCGACCGCGCCGCGCGCTACTCCCAGCCCTGCGAGCTGCGCCTCGCCCGCGGCGAGGACGGCGCCGTCGCCGCGACGCTCGTCGCCATCGGCGAGATCTGGAAGGATGACGCCCTCAAGCCCGACCTCGACGTGAAGGAGTTCCCCGTCGCCAATGCGGATGACTTCCGCGCCCAGCTCGCCGAGAAGGCCCCCGCCGGCATGAAGGCGCTCCTCGTCTTCGTCCCGGGCGCCCTCCCCTACGGCGAGCTCCGCCCCTACCTCGACGCCGTCCGCGCCACCCACCCCCTCGTCCAGATCTTCGTCGACTAGCCCCCACTTTAAACTTCAAACTTTAAACTTTAAACTTTAAACTTTAAACTTTTCAGCCATGCCCTACCAGCACATCACCGTTCCCGCCGGCGACAAGATCGCCATGACCCCCCAGGGGCTCCGCGTCCCCGACCGCCCCATCGTCCCGTTCATCGAGGGCGACGGCACCGGCCCCGACATCACCGCCGCCGCGCGCCCCGTCTGGGACGCCGCGGTCGAGAAGGCCTACGCCGGCGCGCGCGCGATCGCCTGGATGGAGGTCTTCGCGGGCGAGAAGGCGCTCAAGGTCTACGGCGAGAACCAGTGGCTCCCCGCCGAGACGCTCGAGGCGTTCCGCGAGTTCCTCGTCGGCATCAAGGGCCCGCTCACGACGCCCGTCGGCGGCGGCATCCGCTCGCTCAACGTCGCGCTGCGCCAGGAGCTCGACCTCTACGTGTGTCTGCGCCCCGTGCGCTGGTTCCAGGGCGTCCCCTCGCCGGTGAAGCACCCCGAGAACACCGACATGGTGATCTTCCGCGAGAACACCGAGGACATCTACGCCGGCATCGAGTGGAAATACGGCACGCCCGAGGCCGCCAAGGTCGTGAAGTGGCTCCGCGAAGAGATGGGCGTGAAGAAGATCCGCTTCCCGGAGACCGCCTCGATCGGCATCAAGCCCGTCTCGCTCGAGGGCACCGAGCGCCTCGTCCGCGCCGCGCTGCGCTACGCGGTCGACAACGACCGCCGCTCCGTCACGCTCGTCCACAAGGGCAACATCCAGAAGTTCACCGAGGGCGCGTTCCGCGACTGGGGCTACGCGCTCGCCGCGCGCGAGTTCGGCGCGACGCCGATCGACGGCGGCCCGTGGCTCCGCTTCGCCAACCCGAGGACCGGCCGCGAGATCGTCGTGAAGGACTGCATCTGCGACGCCTTCCTGCAGCAGATCCTCACGCGCCCGGCCGAATACGACGTCATCGCGACGCTCAACCTCAACGGCGACTACGTCTCCGACGCGCTCGCCGCGACCGTCGGCGGCATCGGCATCGCGCCCGGCGCGAACATCAACTACGACACCGGCGCCGCGATCTTCGAGGCGACGCACGGAACCGCGCCCAAGTACGCGGGGCTCGACAAGGTGAACCCCGGCTCGCTGATCCTCTCCGGCGCGATGATGCTGCGCTTCCTCGGCTGGGGCGAGGCCGCGGACCTCGTCGAGAAGGCGATGGACACCGTCATCGCGGGCAAGGTCGTCACCTACGACTTCGCCCGCCAGATGGACGGCGCCCGCGAGGTGAAGTGCAGCGAGTTCGGCGCCGCCCTCGCCGCCGCCATCCACAAGGCATAATGCTGAATGCTGAATGCTGAATGCCGAATGACACCGGCCTTCAACCCGCGGCGCCTTCAACTTTAAACTTTTCCCTTTGCACTCCCATGAAACAGCCCGACATCCCCTTTGAGCCGACGCCGCCGTCGCGCGGGCCGGATCCGTATCTGGAGGGCTTCGCCGAGGGCCGCCGCTCGATGGCGCGGTCCATCGCGGTGAAGCTCGCCGGCACGATGTCCGACGAGGAGATTGCGTCGCTCGTCGGCCTCGCGCCGGACGAGCTCGCGGCGCTCCTGGCGCCGCCGACGCCGCGCCCGGAGGAAGAGGCGGCGAAGGCCACCGCCGCGCAGCACGCCGTCATCCGCGGCCTCTCGCTCGTCGAGCCGGTGTTCGTCCGGACCGTGCGCGCCGCGCGCGGGCTCACGCAGCCGGAGCTGGCGCGCATCGTCGGCGTCCACCCGGACACCGTCTCGGACTGGGAGAGCGCCCCAGGCCCCGTCCGCATCAAGGAGTCCTCCTACCGCAAGCTCGCGCAGCTCGCCGGGAAGGCCGCAAAATGAGCGTCCCCCCGCCCGGATTCCTTCTCTTCGGATTCGGCCCCTCGCGTCGCAAGCTCGTCTACGCCTCCGGGCGCCTGCTCGACGCCGCCACGCTCGAGCCCGCGCTCGACCTCGGCCGCGTCCGCGACGCGGAGGTCGATCCCGTCGCGCGCACGGTCCGCCTCGACTCCGACGGCGGCCCGGAGATGCTCCTCGAGGACGAGTCCGGCGTCCACGCGGTGCGCGGCGGCGAGCGCACGACGCTCGCGGCCGGCGCGCCCGTCCGCCTCCCGGACTTCGCCGGGCATCCGCACGCCGCCCTCCTGCGCCGAATGCACGCCGACCTGCTGCTCTGCTGCACGCCGATGGGGCCCGTCCCCAACCCCTGGGTCTACCCCCGCCCGTGGTACCGCGACGCCGCGATGATGGCGCTGGCCCTGCGCGAGACCGACAACCTCGGGCTCCTGCGCGACTGGATCCTCGGCCTGCGCAAGCCCTACGACCGCAACAACGCCGGCGACGCCGAGCCCGACAACCTCGGACAGGCGCTATTCCTGCTCTCCCTCGTCCCCGCCGCGGAGGGCGGCGGCGCGTCGCATCCCCTCCTCCCGGCGATTCTGCGCGAGGCGGAGTCCCGCCGCGCCGCGGACGGCGCGCTGCGCGGACGCGTCGACGGACAGGAGCGCGCGGTCTATCCCACCAAGTGGCTCAAGTTCGGCCTGCGCGCCCTCGGGCTCGACGACTCCGCGTGGCGCATCCCCGCCGAGCGCGACGACTACGCCGACCTCTTCTGGATGGACTTCCGAGACGAGCCCGTGCTCTTCTCGCGCGACTTCGCCTCCGGCCCCGCGCTCGAACGCTACCCCTACCTCGCATGGGCGCAGGCGCACTTCCGCGGCGCGCCGCCGCCGGAGGACCCCGCCACGCTCGCGTTCTCGCGCGAGGCGTTCGCCTCCGAGGCGCGCTACGACCGCCTCCGCGCCCTCGCCGCCGCGGGCGTCGTCCCGGCGGACCACGCCTCCTCCTTCCTCGCGACGCCCCACTCCTGGCACGCCGCGGAGGTCTTCCTGCACCTGCTCGGAACGCGCTGACCGCTACCGGACGGCGGCGGCGGCGCGCTTGAAGCCCTCGGCCGCGCCGAGGATGGTCTTCTCCTCCACGCAGAAGGCGAGGCGGACGTGGCCCGCGAGGCCGAAGCCGCGGCCCGCGACGACGAGGATGCGCTCGGCGAGGAGCGCCTCGACGAACCTCGTCTCGTCCTCGCACGGCGACTTGGCGAAGAAGTAGAACGCGCCCTTCGGCAGGAAGAACTCGACGCCCGCGGCGCGGAGCTCGTCGGCCATGAGGTCGCGGCGGCGCTTGTAGATGTTCGCGTCCACGCCCTCCTCCGCGCAGCTCTGGAGGATCTGCTGTCCGATGGCCGGCGCGTTCACGAAGCCGAGGATGCGGTTCGCGAGGATGAGGCCGCCGAGGAGCTCGTCGGCGCCCTCGATCGCGGGATTGACGGCGAGGTAGCCCACGCGCTCGCCCGCGAGCGAGAGCGTCTTGGAGAAGGAGCCCACGACGACCGTGTGCGCGTAGGCCGCGAACACCGACGGGATCGGCGCCCCCGTGTAGTTGAGCTGGCGGTAGGGCTCGTCGGAGACGAGGTAGATCGTGCGCCCGAACTCCGCCGAGCGGCGCGCCAGGACCGCGCCGAGCGCGGCGAGGTCCTCCGCCGGATAGATCTGGCCCGTCGGGTTGTTCGGCGTGTTCACGATGATGGCGCGCGTCTTCGCCGAGATGGCGGCGTCGATCGCCGCGACGTCGAGCGAGAAGTCGCCGGGCCTCGTGGGAACGGGCGTGAGGACGCCGCCGAAGTTGCCGACGTAGTTGCCGTATTCGACGAAGTAGGGCGAGGGGACGAGCACCTCGTCGCCGGGCGAGAGGACCGCGCGGAAGAGGACGTTGAGGCCGCCCGCGGCGCCGACGGTCACGACCACGTTCGCGGCGGGCGTCTCGACGCCCTGCTCCTTCGAGACGAGCCGCGCGAGCGCCTCGCGCGTGGCGGGGTAGCCGGCGTTGGGCATGTAGCCGAGCGCGAACGGCCGGTCCGCGCCGGCGGCGACCTTCTCGAGCGCGGCCTTCACGGCGGGCGGCGGCGCGAGGTCGGGATTGCCGAGGGAGAAGTCGTAGACGTTGTCCGCGCCGAACTTCTTCTTCAGCTCGATGCCCTGCTCGAACATCTTGCGGATGGCGGAGCCGCCGGCGACGGCCTTCTGGACGGCGGGGGAGAGGAGCGTGCTCATGGGAGTAACGAGTGACGAGTGACGGGTGACGAGTGACGAGTGACGAGTGGCGAACGTCGAATGGCGAACGGGGCGGAGAATAGCACAGCGCGGTCGTCGGGGCAAACGCCTATGTCACGAACGAAACGGTGCAGGCGGCCTTGA
>Ga0256407_10009868_pt1 | contig 13537 bp, 9 predicted proteins | sample RumenRJG_04DNA_FD_193489 | JGI IMG/M metagenome (GOLD analysis project Ga0256407, IMG submission 193489) | Bovine rumen microbial communities from Lethbridge, Alberta, Canada - RJG_04 | ecosystem: Host-associated > Mammals > Digestive system > Stomach > Rumen | place: Canada: Alberta | collected... | reverse complement strand
AACATTTCATTAATTCCCTCGTTTTTAAGTATAGATCAGGAAGGCGGACGAGTGGAGAGAACAGAGAAAATTCACAAAGGTAAAAAATACAAAGATGCCTATTTTGCGGCACAAGAGGGTGAAAATTTTCTAAAAAAACAAGAGGAAGAATTGTGTTCCGAATTAAAATCATACGGAATAAATATGAATTTTGCACCTGTTCTTGATACGAACACAAATCCCGACAATCCGATAATCGGAGTCAGGGCATACGGAAGCACACCCGAAGAAGTTATAAAATATGGCGATATCGTAAGAAAAGTGCACGAAAAACACGGAATTATCCCTGTCGGAAAGCATTTTCCGGGACACGGAGATACAAAAACCGATTCTCATATTGAAATGCCTGTCGTTGACATAGAAGAGAATGAATTTAGAAACACACATCTAAAACCTTTTGAATACGAAATAGCACAAGGTATTCCGGCAATAATGGTATCTCATGTTTATTATAAATGTTTTGACAAAGAACCCATTCCCGCCTCTTTATCAAAAAATATAATTGACTCTCTTTTAAGAAAAGAACTCGACTATAAAGGATTGGTAATTTCAGATGATATGGTTATGGGCGCTGTTAAAGATTTAGATATAAAAGATTCGTATATAAAAGGAATTAAATCAGGAATAAATATTTTTATATATAAAAATTCAGATAGAAAATTGTTAAAAATACTTAAAAATATTGAAAAAGAAGCGGAAAACGATGATGAATTGAAAGAAAAAATCGAAAAATCTTTTGAATTAATTCTTGACATAAAACGAAAATATGCAATCATAAAATAGTAAAAAGGAGGAAACAACATGAAAAAAATTCTTAGTTTAGTATGTATAGCAGCATTCGGATTGAGCCTTTCAGCAAATGCGGCAAGTTTATTAGACAAAATTGATTCATCTTTGGACAAAGCTGATAAGCAAATTACAAAGGCAGTAAATAAACCTGCAGAAGAAAAAGCAAAATTCGATGCAAAAAGGAAAGCAAAACAAGAAGCAGCTGCAAAGAAAAAAGCAGAAAAAGAAGCAAAATTAAAAGCAAAAAAACAACAATACGAACAAGCAAAGAAAAAACAACAAGAAAAAGTTCAAAAAAAGAAAAATGCACTTGAAGAATTAAAGAAATGGTAGTTTAAACCGAAAAGAGGACGGACAATCCGTCCTCTTTTGTTAAAGTTTCATTTTTGTTTTATAATTCAGAAAAACACAAAGGAAACAAATTTTGAATACGATAACATTAGAAGAAAATATAAAAGAAATAGTAAAAAATACTGAATTAAAGCATATTGCAATTATTATGGACGGGAACAGAAGATGGGCAAAAGAAAGACATTTGCCGTCCGCAATGGGACATCAAAGAGGGGTTCAATCATTAAAAAACACATTAAAGGCTTGTCATTCCTTCGGTGTTCAATATTTAACCGTATATGCTTTTTCAACCGAAAATTGGAACAGACCGAAAGATGAAGTAAATTTCCTTATGGGTTTACTTGCAAACACCATAAAAAACGAACTCAAAGAACTTGATGAAAATCAAGTAAGAATAAAGTTTATAGGCAAAATATCAGAACTAAACGAAGAATTAAAAAAGATATTACACGACGCCGAAGAAAAAACTAAAAACAACACGGGAGTGAAATTACAAATTGCATTTAATTATGGCTCTCGTATGGAAATCACAAATGCCGTTAAAGAAATTGTTGAAGACGTTATAAACGGTAAGATAAAAGTGGAAGATATTTCAGAACAAACAATTCAGGAAAGACTTTTTACAAAAGATATTCCCGACCCCGATTTATTGATAAGAACGGGCGGAGAACAAAGATTGAGTAATTATTTGTTATGGCAGTCGGCTTATTCCGAAATCTATGTTACTGATACATTCTGGCCTGATTTTGACAGAGAAAGTCTTGCCTCTGCAATAACAGAGTATTCTGCAAGAACAAGAAGATTTGGCAAATAATATGATTATTACTGTTGCAACGGGAAATCCTCATAAACTTGAAGAAATAAAGGGAATAAATCCTTATAAAGACATTGATTTAAGGATTGTAGAGGGTAATTTTTCACCTGTTGAAAACGGAAAGACATTTGAGGAGAACGCTTTTATTAAAGCACAATTGGCATCAAAATTATCATCAGGATACGCTTTTGCTGATGATACGGGTCTATGTGTCGATGCACTTGATGGCAGACCGGGACTTTATACGGCACGATATGCTCCGACTCAAGACGAAAAAATCAAAAAATTATTGTCTGAACTTCAAGGTGTTCCTTTTGAAAAAAGAACGGCAAGGTTTATTTGTTCAATGGCTCTTACTGATATAAACGGTGATTTGGTTTATAAAACAGAAGGGGTAATGGAAGGTTATATTGCGGAAGAAAGAAGCGGAAAAGGCGGATTCGGATATGACCCTGTTTTTTACCTTAAAGAATATAAAATGACTGTTGCGGAACTTCCCGACGGTGTAAAAAATCAAGTATCACACAGAGCAAAAGCCTTAATTCCGATGATGGAATTTATCAAAAATAATCTTTAGGATTTATTTTTATCTTTATTATTACGGTTGTTATCCGAATAGTCGTATAATTTTGCAAAATCAAGAGTTGATAACTCATCAGCAGAGAACGTATAATTATATTCTTTCTTTGCAAAATTCAAAACTTTACCTGCACATTCTTCAAGATAATTTGTCTTACAAAGATATTCTGTCGGTATTGTATCGGGCTTGCTTATTGAATTTTTGTTGTATAAATTGTGAAAATAATATTCAATATCAAAATAATTAAAGTTATTTTTGTTGAATAAGATAATTTTTTTGTCATTATTTAATTTTGAAAGACAATATACTTTTTCTAAAATATACATATTCTTTTTTAGGTAATGTGCGTTATTGCAAAAAGCCTCTGCCGTAACACGGTAATTTTTATATATGTTGAAGGAAAAAGCAACAGTAGCAAGAATAAGGGAAATGGTAAAAATCCTGCTGATTTTACTTTTTTGAGAATACAATACAAACCCAACCGATGATAAAAGAAGATTAAACAGAGTTAATTTACATACAAAAACCAATCCGTTTTGTTCTATCAGAATATTTCCGAAATAATGACTTTCCGAGTGAAAAATTAATAAAAGATAGAATAAAAAATTTGTACACAAAACAGAAATAGTAAAAATCGAAAATCTTTTTTGCTCTGCTAATTTTTCAGAATTTATATCAGGCAATACTGCAAAAGAATATATTGCAATAAATGGCAAAATAATAATCATATTGTTTAAAATTATAGAATCAAAATAAATATTTATATATTTAATAAAATAATCAATGAATTCCGTTAAGGTAAAATGTACAATTCTGTCTGAGTATTCGGAATTCAACAAATTAGAAATTATCATCGGAAATATGTAACATAATGCAACTGCAATATAAATAAAATATATATTTTTATAATCAATATTTCTTTTTACGACAAATCTGTCAAAAAGTATTATCAAAAAAGCGGAACCTAAAATCAAAAATTTATAATATTCGTGTGAGAATACTGATAAAACCGACAAAAATGCTATCAAAAATATTTGATTTTTAGATAATTTTTTATTAATGACATAAAAATATTCTCCTATGCTAATCACTAAAAGAGGGAAAACAGAAATTGCAAAATATCCCGTAAACCAAACTATACTGTAAAAAACCCATAAAAATCTGCTGCTATCAATAAAGAATAGAAGAAACGGAAGGATTAAAACAGATACAACAGGTATCAATACTTCTTTTTTAATGTATTTAAGTAAGTTAAAAGAAATTGAAAATAACCACAGAACAAATGTAAAAAACAAAATTATTGAAGTAAATTTATCGATACAAACTTGAGGATGAATATTAAATATCCAAGATGGAAATTTAATGAATAAATTTTCAAACATCGGCATAAGAAACACATAATGGTCAGGCGAAAGGAATAGTGACTTCACTGTTTCTAAAAATGTTTGAGGTATATGGGCATACAAGTGATTATATAAATCGGTATTTATAAAAAAATTAAAAAATAATTTTTTAATTATCAAATATATAAAACTAACAGAGCAAATGAGTTCAATAATAAAACAACCGAACGATTTTGATTTTATATACAATAAAATTTTATCAAAATTCAATTAGAACCCCTTATATCCGATTTACTTAAATGTGATTATAGCATAATAAAAATAAACAAAATAAAAAGCCTGTATGATACATCATACAGGCTTCGTTTCTTAATGTTCTTTTTAATTATTTAACTGAAATTTTTTGAACAGTATTTTTCTTTTCTTCGTGTTTTTTTGCAAGCATAATTGTTAAAATACCGTTTTTATATTCGCTTGAACAATGTTCGGTATCAATTTCTTCAGGGAATTGAATAGATTTTTCATATTCGCCGTAAGAGAATTCTGTCATATGCATTGTTTCTTCTTCTTTCATTTCTTCTTGTTTCAAGTCTGCTCTGACAGTCAACATTCCGTCATCAAGTTCAATATCGATATCTTCTTTGTTAAGTCCGGGTATTTGCATTCTGATTTTGTATTCTTTTTCATTTTCGATAATTTCGCAACAAGGGCGGAATTTTCCGTTTGAAGAATAACTCTTGTTAGCAAGTCTTTCTAAATCTCTTCTTACTGCATCAAACAAATACTCAGGTTCTCTTTCCATAATACTAAATCTCATAATTCCTCCTTGGAGTTTACACTCTTACTTCTTTCTTATACTCACATAATAAATCTGTTTTTAACAAAATCCGTTTTTTTTAACAAAAAATTAACTATTACTTAGAATGAATTTTTCTTGTATAATTTATTTATGAAAAAGCCTGAGTTGTTACTTCCGGGCGGAAGTTTGGAAAAGTGTGAATATGCGATTAGGTACGGCGCCGATGCAGTTTATTTTGGAACCGTTGATTTCAGTCTGCGGGCACTTAGAAAAGGTGAAATTATAACCGATGAAAACATGAAAGCCTGTGTTGATTTGGTGCATTCATTGAGTGGAAAAGCATATTTAACGTTAAATATATATTCGTTTAATTCGGATATAGAAAAATTAAAACAAAAAATCGACGTAATAAAAGACGCAAAACCCGACGGGATATTGATTTCAGACTTAGGAGTTTTATCTGTTGTAAAAAAAGAATTACCAGAAATTGACATACACATAAGCACGCAGGCGAATACGTTAAATTCTGAAGCAGTCAAGTTTTGGAGAGATTTAGGGGCAAAAAGAGTAGTTCTTGCAAGAGAACTTTCAATCCCCGAAATTGCACAAATTAAAAAAGATGTCCCTGATATGGAACTTGAAGTATTTGTTCACGGCTCACAATGCGTATCGTTTTCCGGAAGATGTCTTTTGAGCGACTATATGACAAACGGTGAGAGAAAGGCGAATAAAGGTGGCTGCGCTCAACCTTGCAGATGGAGTTACAAACTTCTTGAAGAAACACGACCTAATGAATATTATGAAATAGAACAAAATGAGAGGGGAACTCACATTTTAAGTCCAAAAGATTTGGCACTTATAAATTACATTCCTCAACTTATTGATGCAGGCGTTGATTCTTTAAAAATTGAGGGGAGAACAAAAAGTCTCTATTATGTTTCAGCAGCAGCCCGTGCATACAGACAAGCCATTGACGAATACTGCGAAAAAGGAACACAAAACAAAGAAGAAAATATTTCTGAACTTGCAAAAATCGGAAACAGAGGCTATACAACAGGATTTTATATCGAAAAACCAAATAGCGAAGGTTACAGTTACGACATTTCAAAAGGACTTGCAGGGGCTGATTTTCTATTCATGTTTGAAAAAGAAGAAAACGGTTACATTAAAGGATTAACTAAAAATAAATTTTTTGTCGGAGATGAAGTCGAAATAATTTCTCCAAAAGAAAAATTTACAACTAAAGTTTTGGAAATTTTAAATCCAGAAACAAAAGAAATAAAAGAATTTTCAAACACAAATGATGTTTCTTTGATTAAATTTGAGAAAATACCGTCTGATATAAAGTATGCACTTGTAAGAACTGTGGGGATAAAGAACGAAAGATGCTGATAAAACCTGATTTCATCGTTGACAAACTTGAAGATATTGATTTTGAGAAATTAAAATCAATGGGAAAAAGTGTTTTGATGTTTGATTTAGATTCAACTGTAATGCCGTCCAAAAAAGGTGAATATCTTCCCGAAACAAAAGTATTACTTGATAAATTACAACAAGATTTCACGGTAATGGTTTTAAGCAACAATTCAAACAAAAAATATATAGAAAAAGTTCGCTCGCAAAGTAATTTTGAAATAATTTCGCATGCCAAAAAACCTAACACAAAAGTTTTACTTTCATATCTGGAAAGAATAGGAAAAACAGCCAAAGATGCAGTAATAATAGGAGACAGACCATTAACGGATATTTTATGCGGAAAATTAGCAAATGTTACGACGATTTTAGTTGATTCAATAACTAAAGATACCGAAAGTAAGATTGTCAGATTTGTTCGCAAACTTGAGAGATTATTTATAAGAAAATAATAAATTTTGGTTAAAAAAAGTTGTTTTTTGACTATGTTCAAGGTATCTTTTTTTTATACAGCCTAACGGAAAGTATAAAAGGAGGATACACAAATATGGCAGGAAAAACAATTACGGTTGATGGTAACTACGCTGCCGCACACGTTGCGTATGCACTCAGCGAAGTATCAGCAATATATCCTATCACTCCTTCATCTACAATGGGTGAATGGGTTGATGAATGGGCATCTCAACACAAGAAAAACATTTGGGGCAAAGAAGTAAAAGTTGCCGAAATGCAATCAGAAGCAGGCGCAGCAGGTGCTGTACACGGTTCTCTTGCAGCAGGTTCATTGACTTCTACTTATACTGCATCTCAAGGTTTATTATTGATGATTCCTGTAATGCACAAAGCAGCAGGGGAAATGCTCCCACACGTTATTCACGTTTCAGCACGTGCATTAGCAGCACAATCATTGGCAATTTTCGGTGACCACACAGACGTTATGGGTTGCCGTAACACAGGTTATGCAATGTTAGCCGCTAACTCCGTTCAAGAAGAAATGGATATGGCTTTAGTTGCACACCTTTCAACTTACAAAGCAAAAGTTCCGTTCTTACAATTCTTCGACGGATTCAGAACTTCACACGAAGTACACAAAATTGAAGAAATTTCTTACGAAGATATAGCAAGCCTTGTTGAAGAAAAATACATTGAAGAATTCAGAGCAAGAGCATTAAGACCTGACGCACCTATTTGTAAAGTCGGCGCTCAAAACCCTGATGTTTACTTCCAAGGACGTGAAACAGTAAACAAATACTATGAAGCAGTTCCCGATATCGTTCAAGAATATATGGACAAAGTTGCAAAAGTAACAGGTCGTCAATACCATCCGTTTGATTACGTTGGTGCACCCGATGCAACAGACGTTATCGTTGCAATAGGTTCAAGCTGTGAAACTATCGAAGAAACAATCGAATACTTGAACGCAAACAGAGGAACAAAATACGGTTTAGTTAAAGTAAGATTGTACAGACCTTTTGATACAAAACGCTTTAACGAAGCATTACCGAAATCAACTAAGAGAATAGCAGTTCTCGACAGAACAAAAGAACCCGGTTCAATCGGTGAACCTTTATACTTAGACGTTGTTGCAGCATTAGAAAACAAAGATATCAGAGTAATCGGCGGTCGTTACGGTTTATCTTCAAAAGAATTTACACCGTCAATGGCTTATGCAGTTTACAAACACAGTGAAAACAACGGTTTCCACGGATTTACAGTCGGTATTGAAGATGATGTTACAAACAAATCATTAAAAGTTGAAGAACACATCGTAACAGAACCTGAAGGAACAACAAACTGTATGTTCTGGGGCTTAGGTTCAGACGGTACCGTTGGTGCTAACAAAAACTCAATTAAAATTATCGGTCAATACACAGACAAAGATGCACAAGCATACTTTGCTTATGACTCAAAGAAATCATTCGGTGTAACCGTTTCTCACTTGAGATTTGGCGACAAACAAATTAAGTCAACATACTTAATTACCGCACCCGATTTCGTATCTTGCTCTGCACACGCATACATCGGCAGATACGACTTGTTAAAAGGAATCAAAGAAGGCGGAACATTCCTCTTGAATTCACCTTATACAAAAGAAGAAGCATTCCAACACTTGACAAGAGAAATGCAAGAAACAATCATTAACAAAAAAATCAAATTCTACAACGTTAATGCTGATGAACTTGTAAAACAACAACCGGGATTAAGAGGAAAAGGTGCAAACACCGTAATGATGGTTGCATACTTCAAAGTTTCAGGCATTATTCCTTTTGAACAAGCATACGAAGGAATGAGAAAAATGACTGAAAAAACCTTTAAGAAAAAAGGTGATGACGTTGTTAACATGAACCTTGCTTTGATTGATGCGGCAGTTGATGCTTGTCAAGAAGCAACAGTTCCTTCAACACTCGATGGAGTTCCTCACGCTGACAACGTTCAAATGATTCCTGATGATGCAAATGAATTTGCTAAGAAAATCATTGAACCTTCAATGAGACAAAAAGGTGACGATATCCCTGTTTCAGCAATGAGCGTTGACGGTACTATTCCGACAGGAACAGCTTGCCTTGAAAAACGTGGTATTGCTCCGAGAGTTCCAAAATGGAATTCAGCAAACTGCTTACAATGCGGAATTTGTGCATCTGCTTGTCCTCACGCAGCAATCAGAACAAAACTTATTGAAGCGGATAATATGAATAATGCACCTGAATCATTCAAAACAGTTGATGCAAGACCGAATGCGAACGGTGAAAAATTCAAAGTTCAAGTATATTGCTTAGATTGTACAGGCTGCGGCGTTTGTCTCGACCAATGTCCGACAATGAAAATGCCTGCTGAAAAACAAGCACTTTCTTGGTCAACAATTGAAGAAGAAGAAAAAGCAGGCGAACTTGATAACGAAAAATTCTTTAACGACTTACCCGATAATGTAATGGGTAAAAACAACGTTAAATCAATCAAAGGCGCTATGCTCAGAAAACCGTTATTCGAATTCTCTGGCGCTTGTGCAGGTTGCGGTGAAACTCCTTATGTTAAACTCGTTTCACAATTATTCGGTGAAAATGCAATCGTAGCAAACGCAACAGGTTGTTCTTCAATCTATTCAGGTACGTTCCCGACAATTCCTTATACAACAAATAAGGAAGGCAGAGGACCTGCTTGGGCAAACTCATTGTTCGAAGACAACGCTGAATTCGGTTTTGGTATGAGATTAGCAGTTGATTCTAACAGAGATACTTTAAAAGTATACGTTGAAAAGATTCTCGCAAAAGAAGAAGCTCCGGCAGACCTCAAAGAAGCATTAAGCGAAGCAATTTCACACTTTGATAATTCAAAAACAGAAGAAGCATTGAAAGCACAAGACAAAGCAAAAGAAGTTATTGCAAAATACGCTGATTGCGGTTGTCCTGACCTTGCAAAAGTAAGAGAACTTCAAGACTACTTTACTGATAAATCTGTTTGGATTATCGGTGGTGACGGTTGGGCAAACGATATCGGATACGGCGGTATTGACCATGTTCTTGCACAAAACAAAAACGTAAATATCCTCGTTCTTGATACGGAAGTTTACTCAAATACAGGCGGTCAAGCATCTAAATCAACTCCGACGGGTGCAGTTGCAAAATTCGCAACAGGCGGTAAGAAAACTTATAAGAAGAACATGGGCTTGATGAGTATGTCATACGGCTACGTATATGTTGCATCAGTTGCTCTCGGTGCAGACAGAAACCAAACTTTAAAAGCATTCCAAGAAGCAGAAGCATATGACGGACCTTCCATCATATTTGCATACGCTCCTTGTATCGCTCACGGTATCGATATGAGTAAAACTCAAACAGAACAAAAGAGAGCAGTTGAAGCAGGTTACTTCCCGCTTTACAGATACAACCCAGCAAACGAAAATCCGTTTACATGGGATGCTAAAGATCCTAAGGGCAGTTACCAAGAATTCATCAGAAGTGAAGGAAGATACAAATCACTTCTCAAGACTAACCCTGAAGCAGCAGAAGAACTCTATACTCAAGCAGAAGAAGATGCTGCTAAGAGAATGGCTGTTTACAAATCAGTCGGTGAATTGATGAAGTAACAATCTAATCTTATAAAACTAGGGCGGATATATTCTATCCGCCTTTTTTTTGTCGATAAAGAACTTATTGATATTCAATTTTATAAAATCAAATAAATAGATATAATATAAATAAATATATATATATATTAAAGTAATAAAGGATATTAAAAATAAACAAAACAATTTATAAAAAAAAATAATAATATATAAAGAAAAAAGCGGCGGTTATGAAAATTCATAACCGCCGCCATTATAAATAATTAATATTAATTATTTTTTTACAGGTATTCTCATACCGTAGAATGAACGAATTACAAAGAATATTGCAATTACGAGAAGTACCAAACCTACTTTCGGAGCGACTGTTTGGAAATTAGGAGCTAATGCAATTTCCATAGCCAACAAACCGAACAATGTAGTAAATTTGATGATCGGGTTCATTGCAACTGATGAAGTATCTTTGAACGGGTCACCAACTGTATCACCAACAACTGTTGCTTCATGAAGTGGTGTACCTTTTTCGTTTAAGTCAACTTCAACGATTTTCTTTGCGTTATCCCAACATCCGCCTGCGTTTGCCATAAATACAGCTTGGAACAAGCCGAATGTAGCAATTGCAATTAAGTAGGATACGAAGAATGAAACAGGTTCTTTTGATGTTGCAGGAGCTGATAAACAAGCAAGAGCAAGTGCGAATGCAAACAAAGCTGCAAATATGTTCACCATACCTTTTTGTGCATATTCAGTACAAATTCTTACAACTTCTTTAGAATTTGCGACGTCTGCACGTTTTTCTGCATTTTCATCAAGTTTGATATTCTTTTTAATGTATTCTACTGCTCTGTATGCGCCTGTTGTAACAGCTTGCATAGAAGCACCTGAGAACCAGTAAATTACCGCACCACCGGCTAATAAACCAAGCAATGTAAACGGATTTAAGAGGTTCAAAATATCTGTCGGGTTAACTTCCAATGTTTTTTGGATAACCAAAATCAATGAGAAAATCATTGTTGTAGCACCAACAACAGCTGTACCTATAAGTACAGGTTTTGAAGTTGCTTTGAATGTGTTACCTGCTCCATCGTTTGCTTCAAGATATTTCTTAGCAACGTCGAAGTTAGGTTTAAAGCCGAATTCTTTTTCAACTTCTTCTGAAACATTAGGAACTTCTTCAATCAAAGAAAGTTCGTAAACTGATTGAGCATTATCGGTAACAGGTCCGTATGAGTCAACTGCGATTGTAACAGGTCCCATACCGAGGAATCCGAATGCTACTAAACCGAATGCAAATACTGATGAATACATCATAATTTCATTCGGAATATGTGTGCTTGCAAAGTATGCCAATGCCATAAGGAATATGATAACGGCACCAATCCAGAAGCCTGAGAAGTTACCTGCAACCAAACCTGAAAGGATAGTCAATGAAGAACCACCTTCTCTTGATGCAGTAACAACTTCTTCTGTATGTTTTGCTTTAGGACTTGTAAATACTTTAGTTGCTTCAGGAATTAAAGCAGCGCCTAAAGTACCGCAAGAAATGATTATTGCGAGAACTAACCATAAGTTACCAAAGCCTTCAACATTAGCCAACATATAATGGCTTACACCGAATGTCATAGCCATTGAAAGGATTGATGTAATCCAAACAAGGTTTGTCAAAGGTGCTTCAAAGTCTAAATCAGCTTTGTCTTTGTACAAAGTATTTGTTAAAAGAACGTTAGCGCCATAAGCGATAACTGATGTGAGAATCATTAAGAATCTCATTACGAATATCCAAGTTAATAAAGTAACTTGATTTGATTCACCGACAACAGCAAGTAAAATAAATGAAACAAGAGCAACACCTGTTACACCGTATGTTTCAAAACCGTCAGCTGTAGGTCCGATTGAGTCACCTGCGTTGTCACCTGTACAGTCAGCGATAACACCGGGGTTTCTCGGGTCATCTTCTTTGATTGTAAAGTGAATTTTCATAAGGTCTGAACCGATGTCAGCGATTTTTGTGAAGATACCACCTGCAACACGAAGTGCGGAAGCACCTAAAGATTCACCGATAGCAAAACCGATGAAGCAAGCACCTGCAATTTCTCCGGGGATAAATAACAAGATGAGAAGCATCATGATAAGTTCTACAGAAACGAGAACAACACCGATACTCATACCGGCTTTAAGAGGAATTGCAAGAATATTTAAAGGATTACCCTTTAATGAAGCAAATGCTGTTCTTGCATTTGCAAGAGTGTTCATTCTGATGCCGAACCAAGCAACACCATATGAACCGAGAATACCGATAACAGACATTCCCAAAATAATTAATACGTTTTTGATTGGCATATGTTGTAAATAACCGAAATAGAATGCAATACATACAGCAATCAATGCTTCTAACGCAATTAAGAACTTACCTTGTTGAATAAGGTATGTTTTACAGGTTTCAAAAATTACGTTTCCGATTTCTTTCATGCATTTGTGAGCATCAATTTTCTTGATATCCAAGAATGCTTTCAAACCCCAAAGCAAGCCTAAAACGGAAACAATAATACCTGCTACCAAGTAATTAAAATACTCGGGGTGCACTTGTCCAATGTTCGGAACAACTAAATCCGCTTCACTGGCAAATGCAGGAGCCGTAACAAACAAGAATGACATTAAAGCCATACCTGCTGATTTTACAGCCGTGAGGATTTTGTTTGACATTTTTTGTCTCCTTTACTTACCACTTCCCGCCTAAACGGGGACTACATTTACACACTCATTGTAATAACTATGTTCTTTAAAATCAAGCATTTTAAGTATATCGAATGTATGATTTTCTGATTAATTTTATTATTACATTTATGACTAAAACAAAACAAAGAAAAATTTGCTATTAAATTAAAAAAAAAATGAATAAGCTTAAATAATATTATTATTTAATATAAAATAACTATTAAAGGAATATTATTAAAATGAAAAACAAAACAGCATTAATCCTTGAAGGCGGGGCAATGAGAGGCTTGTACTCCGCAGGTGTTCTCGACGTTTTTATGGAAAATAACGTAAATATTGACGTTATATATGGAGTATCAGCAGGTGCTTTGTTCGGTTTAAATTACAAATCCCGCCAAATAGGGCGTGCTTTAAGATACAATTTAAAATATGCAAATGAAAAAAATTATATGGGTTTATATTCGCTCATTACAACAGGCAATATAATGAACAAAGACTTTTGTTTCAGAAAACTTGTCTATGAATTGGATAAACTTGATTTTGAAACTTATAAAAATAATCCTGTTGAATTTTATGCAGTGGTAACAAATTTACAAACAGGGAAACCCGAATATATAAAAATTGATGATGC
>Ga0256407_10009866_pt1 | contig 13544 bp, 15 predicted proteins | sample RumenRJG_04DNA_FD_193489 | JGI IMG/M metagenome (GOLD analysis project Ga0256407, IMG submission 193489) | Bovine rumen microbial communities from Lethbridge, Alberta, Canada - RJG_04 | ecosystem: Host-associated > Mammals > Digestive system > Stomach > Rumen | place: Canada: Alberta... | reverse complement strand
TTCCACATCCAACTCCTTCTCAATGCTGATAAGGTGGTCTTCGTCGAGACTGAATACATCTTGGACTACTTGCTGATTGTGGATTGCAAGTCCATTGTCCTTGTTGACGAACAGTGGGTTGCGCAAGAACTTGCCGTACTCGGAGTTCAAGGATAGCTCGTTCAAGAACTGATTGGTGCTCTGCTCCAAGAACTCCATAGAGTCGAATGGGGCATAAGCGTCACGCATCGTTCTGATATTGAGGGCATAGTCCTCGTAAGTCACCACATCGTCAACCACCAAGTGCACGTCGACGAACTTAGCCTTGCCTAGCGGTGTTCCCTCTATCGTTGGAAGGTATGTTGCGAAATCCTCACCCCTATCGAACTCGACAGCCTCGTCCAACCGCCACTTCAAGAGCCTTCTTCCGTGAACGTTAGGGTCGTCTTCTGTACAAACCTCCTCCTCTTGTCCCTCATTGTCAGCAAAAGGATATTGGTCGTTGTCGTAAATCAAGTCGTATCTGTCCACCTTGCACTTGAAAGGGGCGAGCGGAGTGTAGTTTTGGTGTATCGAGTACAGAAAACCGTCGGTAGCGTCGAAATAAGGTGCTTGATAGTCCCATTCCTCCCTTCCTACTTGGATATAGATACGGCTGAGCGACTGATTCCAAGAATATCTGCTCTGCCAAGAGTTGGGAGTGTATGGCGGTTCGAGCCTAACCTTTATTATATACTTGATATGCAGACTCTTGTGCGCCAACATATAGGGTCTGATTGCCCCTTGGCTCTCCGCAACGTCCAAACCTATACCACGAAGGAAGTCGTCTGTCCTTATGATATGGCAGTTGTTGAGGAAGGCAATCTCCTCCCTTTTCCAGACGCTCAAACCGCCTTGGTCGACCGTTTGGTGCATATAGTAGGTGCTCGGAGTGCCGATTTGCCTTCCCTTCTCCTCCTTCTCCAACCAATTGGCAAAGCAAGTCGGAGTATAGTTCCAATAGTTGCTCTCGAGCATAGAGACAGTCTTGAAGACGTTCAGTCCGTTCCGAGTGTAAAGGAATTGGAACATCGAGTTCTGCTTGTTTTCAAAATAGTCCTCTAGTTTCAGCAAAGTGAAGCCGTCATTCTGCTTTGTCGGAAAGAAATAGTCCTTCAGCGTATCCTTGAAAACGAATTTTTTAAACAAGTCGCAGTAGGGAAGTGACTGATAGACGCACTTGATGGTCGTTGGAGTGCTACCTTGTACAATCAGCCTTCCCCTCATCAGAGGACTACCGTTGTTGGATAACGTGCAGTAGTAGTTGTTCTTTACAATCTCTATGTTTGTAGAGTCGTTGACGATATTGATATCGAAGGAGTTGGCCGAAGGATAGTGCTCGAGGCTCTGCATTTGGCTGTCCCCCTCAATCATCAAAGGATTATCTATTATATCAACATATCTATGAAGTTGTTCGCAGTACAGTTCCATATATCAACGTCCAATTTTCCCAATATCGCTTATTCTAACTTGCAAGACACCGCTCACGCTGATGTCGCCAAAGAAGCTGTCGGTGCTTGCCCCCATATCCAACAAACTTGCGCTGAACACCTCTCCGCCCATATTCTCGGCTATATATCCGTTGCTAGCGACAAGTCCGTCAACGAACAGTTTGAGGTTGTCTACGATACCCCCTTCCCCTATTGGGCAGTTGAAGAAAGGATGCTTGCCGAGTTCGTATTTTCGTTGACCTTGATAGGAACTGATAGAGTCCTCCGTCTCGTTCCCAAACGTGTATCCTCCCAACTGTAGCCACATTGACTGCGGAAGACCGAACAAGTCGGTGAAGTAGACCTTCAGTCTGCTAGGCTTGAAGATTGGCGGAGTACAAGCTATCCGTACAATCTTGTCGTTAAAGACCAACTTGTCGCCTTGGATGCGCAAGAAAACGATGCTGTCGCCTTCGGATATATCGCACTGAACCTCTGTCTGCGTCCCTTCTTGTTCAGAATACCAAGTGAAGAGTTGCGGATTGTGTTCGTGGTACTGCGTCCTTGGACAGAACACCGCAATCCTCGGAGTTGTGGCGGTAATCGTGTAGTCGTTGGGCTGTTCGCAGAATCCGTCCATCGAAGACTGCTCTAGAACGATGGGCTCGTTTCCGTTCTGTGTGTAGTTTAGAAAAGTGTGCACCACCGAAAGCCAAGTCTCTTGGTCTAGGGCAGAACTCGTGGCAACACCCAAATCAGTGGACTCCAACAAGTTTGTCGCATTTCTCGTATACAGCATTTTATCAATTATTTTTGAAATTATTATCAATTCTAGCAACCTCGTCCGAGAGGATTTTTTCGCACCACATTTGGACGTATCTGTCGAAATTCTTTTGGAAGGCAATCCAATTCTTGTTGAAGATGCCGTCCAACTTGTTTTTCTGTCTGTACTGTAGTGTACCGCTGTCGGCTATCGTCTTTGCCAACGCCCAAGCGAAACCCCAACGTTCCTTATCGTTAGTAAAGCTAATACCCCTCTGTTTGCTCCACTTGTACAGAGCGCTGACAGGTGGCATTTTGCCTTCCTTACGACCTGTCTGCAACTGCCAAAACTGAGCATACTTGCCTTGGAAGGAGCAGACCGCTTGAAGATTGTTTCCAACCACCTCGACATTGCAGTTTAGGAGTGACGACGAGTTACCAGTAACCCATTTATTATATCGTTTGGCGGACGCACGTACGGTGGCGCAGAAGGATTGCGCCAACTTGTAGAACTTTCCCAAATCCCTGTCCGAAAGTAAGTCTTCCAAAGTCATATTAATCAGCAGTTTGTAGTGTAATTGTCTTCAAACGAGAGGTTAAGTCTGCACACGGCAAGGCAAGCGTCGTTGGTATCTACACCACTAGAGTACGTGCAAGAGATGATATTGTCCACTCTCATAAGGAGGTATCGGAACAGCGCCATCTGCCTTGCTATCAAATCTTGTATTATCGGAAGGTAGTTCTTTCCATCGTCCTCCTTGATGTCCTTTGTCAGCAGTGAAATCTCCACGTTGCGTTGCATAGTGATAATCCTACCGCTGTCTGCCGTCCCTACATTACCCTCCTCGATGATGTTGTAGAACAGCGCATAGTGCTTACCGCTCGATAGGAACTTGTCGAGCACGATGTTAGAGCCGTTTGGCGTTTCGGTCAGTAGGAAGTAGTCATTCTCCTCACAGAACTCCTCAAGTATCAATGGCAAATAAATCATAAATCTGTCTTTCTTCTAAATATCATTTTTTCTTTATGTTTTCCTTGCTCCTAATTTTCCTATCCTCAAACTCGGAGCGGACTTTTTTAATCCTAAGAGCCATAAGGCAGTCTGCAAAAGGCTGTTTGAGAACCTCGGCATAGGGGAGTCTCCATTTCTCGCTCAATTCGTCGATAATCCACATACAAGAGTCTATCGGATTCTCAGCCAACAGATTGCTCCAAACTGCCTTGTCGTAGCCGTCTTGCCTAATCCTTGCAGACGTAGAACCGAGCAGAACGCTCATCTCCCTCAAGAACTCGTTATAGACCTTCCAAAGCGGAACTTTCTGCTTTTTCGTACACCAAATATGCAACTCGCTGTTTATCAGTTCAACAACCTTGCTCGGCTTTTTTTTCTTCAAGCATTCGAGCACCGTTCCGAGTTGGAGCGCCATTAGGCTTTGTGGAATTTCGGTTGTCTTTGACAAAATCCTTGCCAACGCCCGCAGAAAGATATTCGGTCTCTCGAAAGGAGGTATCGAGGAGTAGTCCACTGCAGTGTGGATGATGTCAAACTCCTCTATGTCGATGTTTTTAGCTAGCATACCCTTGACTTGTTTTTGGTTGGTTGATTATAATATGTCCTTACGCAGTAGGAAATGGCGTCTATAAGGTGGGCGTCGTAACCTTGCTTGTTAGGAGTATTCACTAATTCGTTGGTAGACTTGTCTTGCAACCACTCGTAGGACTCTATGTCTCTAATCAGAAGGCTGTCGGTGCTGTCAATCACCAACTTGAACTTCTTGATTGAGTTGATGCCTTCCAAAACGCTGTTCTTTCCCTTGGACGCTCCCACAAGGTGGAGTCTTCCGTTGCTGAACTTGTTGATTTCGTCAATGGACTTCATTTCAGCACTGTCCGCAACAATGTTGTACGGACACTTGTCGGCACACTCGCTATTAAGAATCCTTTCGGCAATCTCGTTGTTCAACAATTGGTTTTGGTACATCAAAGTCTTGACATAGATGTTACCGCCAATCATTGTCGTTATAACTAGTGCGTTGACCGAGTTTATATAGCCGAAGTCAAGCCCTCCGTAAAAACGTGTGCCCTTCTGCCAAGCCTCGAGGAAGTCTGCGTGCGGAAGTGTCTGATAGTTGGTTATTATCTGCTTCTCGCTCATAGAATAGTAGTCGCCAACCAAATAGATTTGCTTGTACCTCGCATCAAGTTCTGCCAATCTGTAAATCTCTTGTTTCTGCTCGTCGCTCAAAAATCTGTTGTCGTCGATTGTCAGATGGATGCGTTTGCAATTGGGCTGGCTAAACACATACTTCTCCACCCAATTGTTTCTAGAGCAAGAAGGGTTGAAGTTAAAAAGTATCTTCCCTCGGCAACGTGAGTTGATTTGGCTGAATATCTCCCAATCGGCACTCTCTAGGATTTCCTCGAACACCGCCCAATCGGTAGCCACACCTTTGGCGAGTTCAGCGCCCTTGTCCATAAAACTAGTGGCTTGGATTATACTGCCGTTGCTGAACTTGATTGTGAAAGTTGACAAGTTTATTTGGCAGAATCCGCCAAGTTTCTCGCTGTTGATAATGCTTGTCAAGTCCTTCCACACGCCAAGCCTCAAATGCGGAATGTTCGGAGCGATGTACGTCACTGTGAAGTAGGGCGTGTTCAGAGCCTTCAACACAGCAAGTTGAGCCATAGAATATGATTTACCTGTTCTAGTTCCGCTGACAGCCCCTATAATCCTATACCTATCGTCAGCGACGGCTTCAAGTATTTTCGAGAACGTCCTTGTTGTTTCCATTCAATAATTTGTTTAAATTTTCAGCATCAAAATTGCTCTCAAGTGTAATGTTTATTTGTGGCGCACTGCTCTCTATCGTGGTCTCTTGTATCGACTTCGGAAGTCCGTAGACTCTGTTGAGGATTTCATTGAGAGTGTAGTTCTTTCCATTCTTGGTGTCACTCAAAAAGGAAGAGCAGATGTTCTTCACGAAAATTGGCAAATCAGCACAAGACTGAACCATAAACCTTATTTTGCTGAAAGGCTGTCTCATAACATATCGCAGTATCTCCACATAGTCATCCGTATCAATTTCTTGAACCTCCCTTAATATTTCAGCGACTTTGAACTTTACTCCACTCACGTTCTCGACGTGGGGGGTAAGATTCTTCTTCACTTTTTCTAAATTTTTATCTTTAACTCTAGCCATAACACATTGGTTTAATAATAATTAGAAAAAACAAGTGGCATAGCTCACTTGCCACACCACCCATATAACAATTAAATTTGAAACCGTTTAGAAACCAATCAGATTGTCTAGCTCTTCTGGTATACTTCCTCCACTATCCTTCTTGATGTCCTCGACAGTGACGAAGCCGAAATCATCAATAGAGTTGCATACGAATCTGAACACTTTCTGCTCCAACTCTGATTGACCTTTTGCCGTGATGTATGTTACAACGCTCGGATAACCGCTTGTTTTATTTCTTTTTTTGACGTTCACGAACCAACCCTTGTCGATGTATTCTTGTTTTGCGATTTCCGTTTTGTCGTCCACCCATTCGGTGATTCCCAACTTAGCCAAGATTTCGGTGATGGACATTCTTGAGCTACATTTGGTTCTCCTTTCGAGGATATCCAAGTTGAACTTTTTGTTCAATAGCCTTGCCCATTCTCCCCTCGTCAGCACTCCATCGTATCGGTCTTTGTATCGGTTTAGCTCGTCTTCGGTGATATATAGCTTTAGATTCAATTTTCTGTTCTCGTCCACCTTGTCCGCAAGAAGTCTAAGAGCCTCGCTGAATGATTGTGGAAGCTGTGGTATTTGCTCTTTTGCCACCTCCTCGCACTTCAAGAAGTATTTTCTAGTGACCCTTCCTTTTTCTGTCCTCTCGGCCATTGACAATTCCTTTGCCATACCCAACTTGATGGCGAAGTCTAAGAATTTCGGTCCTCTTTTTGAATTATTCTCATTTTTGAGTATGATTCTTGTGAAATCCACATCTTCCTCAAAACCATACTCTTCGACCCTTCTCTGAAACCAATCATTGAACCTCGTCTGCACCCCAAGCCATTCCCATAAGGCTCTTGCTGAGGTGACTTGTTGGTTTTCCTTATTATAACCAACCTTCAATACATTTTCTATACTTTGAACTTTCTCAACTTTTTTAGGCAAGTTGCCAACCGTTTTCTTCTTCGCCATACAATTGTATTGTTTGCGTATTATTCTAAAAACAAGAAAGGCAACCGAGTGTTGTCGCCACCCAATTGCCTTCGTTATGAATAATTCGCTTTGACGAAAAAGACATATTCCTTATAGTGAAAGATACTGAATAGGCGACAACTATCTTGACCTTCTCAATCAAAATATAATGCACTTTTTGATTTTTGGAGGATTCTGAACTAACTATTTTCTTGTTGCTTGAATTTGCGCAACAACATTCTTCAACACTCCTTAGCCGTATTTTTTTGATAGGTATTTACTAGAAAAATGGTTTGGCTAATGGAAATATCAACAATCATAGAAGCCTTCACGAATGGCGGTTGGGGACTAGTCCTCGCTGTAGTGCTGTGTTATAGTGGCAATGTGCTCTACAAGAAAATAAGCGAGAAGTTCGATGAACTAAACAAAAAGGTGGACGAACTCTCAGCAAAGGTCACTGAGCTAAAGGTTGAATCAAGCAAGTTCGAGACCGCAATACTGATGTGCGATAGAGATGACTGCAGAGCAAAAAGGCTATTGAATGAAAAATAGGAAAGGAATATGGATTATGGCAGATTTGAAGAAAGCATTGGACAAAGTCCTAAAGTGGGAAGGAGGTTGGAGCGACAACCCCAAAGACAAAGGCGGTGCGACGATGATGGGCATAACTTTGGCTACATATCGCCACTTCTTCGGTGTTGGAAAGACCAAGGAAGACCTTCGCAATATCACAAGGGAAGAGTTAGAGCATATCTACAGAAAGGGCTTTTGGGACGTGATGAAGGGCGACTATTTTGCCAACCAATCCTTGGCGACCTACGTTTTCGACTGGGTCGTGAACAGCGGTGTCGGCACTCTTAGGAAGATTCAAGAGTGTTGTGGTTTGCTTGCTGACGGTATTATTGGTTCTAAATCGTTGCACGTCTTCAACACCAAATCAAAATGGTGCTTTGACAAGATAAAGGAAAGACGCATCCAATTTTACAACAAGATTGTCGAAAACAACCCAAGCCAAAAGGTCTTCTTGCGTGGATGGTCAAGGAGGGCGGAAAGCTACGATTATCTTGCAGATTAACAAAAAAAGGACTACCTTTGCCGTGGTAGTCCTTAGTGGGGATGCCGTTTTGAGATTATCCGTATCGTGTGGGGGCGTGCTTAGCTCCCTATCGGTGCGGATTTTTAGTTGAAAACACCGTTCAGAAACTCAACAATAACCTCAAGCCCATCACGATTGATTTTGTGGCTATTGTGTCCTTTCTCGTCGCTGAAATCACAGATATACTTGTCCTTGTATGGCTCTATGGCAAAACCGTTATCATCCAACCATCCCAAGGTCTTGATAACCTTAGAGATAGACCAAGACTTGGTGTGCATTTGTGCAGATACCTTCAGCAAGGGAAAATCCCCCTTCAAGTTGTGGAAAATTTCTGTGGGCAACAGCCAGTTTGTTAGTCTGTTCTTTTGCTCTTTGTTTTCAATCGCCATTTGTTGCTTCTCCTTTTCGGACTTAACCAAGGCTTCAAGTGCTTCAAGATACGTTGTTGGCAATGCTTGTTGGATGCCTTCCTTCGCCTTTTCCTCGCATTTCAAGAAGTATTTGCGTGTTGCCTTGCCCTTTTCAGTCTTTTCAGCCATAGACAACTCTTTCGCCATACCGAGTTTGATTGCGAAATCGGTTGATGGTCTGCCACCTTGACTTTTGCGCAAAATTGTGCAAAAGTCCGTACCTTCCTCAAAACCATACTCTTCCACTCTTCTCTTAAACCACATATCAAACCTTGTTTCAACTCCCAACCATTCCCACAACGCCCTTGCGCTCGTGATTTGTTGGTTTTCCTTGTTGTGCTCAACCTTCAAAAAATCCTCAATCTGTGGTGCGCTACTGTTCTTCACGCTGACCACTGCGTTTCGTTTTGCCATTATCCTAAAAAAAGAACTCCCACCGAAAGGAGTCGCAGTTCCTAACGATGGGAGTATATATAGAAAAAAGTATCTATTCGTTATGTTTCGTGTCCACTGCGACATTGGACACGGCAAAGTTGCAACTATTTTTTGATATATGCGAAGAAAATTGTGAAAAATTTTCACCTAACCACCACATTTATAATAATTTACTACAAAATTTGTGTGTAAAAGTTGTCGTAAAACTAAATATAGAAAAAATTCGTATGGATATGATGAGTGATGCAAAGACGATATCTGCATTGTTGGCAATGCAACTGCTGATTCTTGGGATGGCAGTCCTCTGCTCCTTCGGTGGAGAAGTTAGCGCTTGCGAGGAATTGGAAGACGGAGATGCCTTCTGTTTGGCGGACACCTCCAAGGTTATCCGAGCGGAAGAGGTTTTTCTGAACAAAAAGCGAGAATAGCGTTATATTTATAGTGGAGGGGGACATTATTGCCATACTCTGCTCATTATTATAGATTTCACACCTCCCCAAGACAAGCTAAGTCTAAAAAGGTCTAAGTTAATTTGTTTCGTTTTCCCCCTCATCAGCAATGGTGTGGGGGTTTTTCTTTGCCTTCCGAACACCCCACAAAAAAAGCCAATTCGCATTATCACAACGAGAATTGGCCACAAAACAACATATATAACAAAAAATTTTGGGTATAAAATAATTTTTCCTAATCCTACTATAAATATAACTCCCCATTGCAAAAATATCAACAACGAGGAGTTATACAAAAGTGCCTTTATCGGAATCGAACCGCCTCTAACACAAGTTGGCCACAACAAAGCACATATATTGAAATAATTTGTTATGTCTGAAAAAAGGTGTCCAAGCGCTTGGCGGAACACCGCCTTGGCAGATTTGCGCTGAACACCCAAAACATAAAAATATGAGTAAGTGCGGTTTTGAGGATGTTACCGCCAAACCTTCAAAAAAAATAAAAACCCTATGAAAAGACTCTTTGCTTCTCTAAATATAGCTCAAACACGACATTTCTTTTTCCACAACAAATATACTCATTTTCTTGGACTTGTCCAAACCTTTCTAAAGGAATTGTTGAGGTTTTTTCCTTGGTTCGGCAAGAAGTCCTATCAGCCTCCCAATTTTCCGAACTTTCCCACCCAAAAAGCGAACCATTGCGAAATTTCGCCCACAGAGCGTTTGTTTTGGTCTAATGGATTAGTTATACCACTTTTGGAAAAAACATCGTTAGAACGAAAGGAAAGGGGCAAAAACGGCACGTCCGCCCCAACCGCCACCGCCACCGAGCGCCAAAGAGGGGGGTAGGGGGGAGTTCCCTAAATATTATTCAGCAGTCCGTCACAAAGCCGAACATTTAGAAGCCGAACATTTCTTTTCTCTTGGTTCAGCAAAGAGTCCTAGGTTGAGAGTCTTTCTCCACAACGATTCTTTAGTTCAGCAAAGAGTCCTAGGTTGAGAGTCTTTCTCTAGTTCAGCAAAGAGAATTTCCTTGAAAAATCAATAATCAAAGTTTGAACATATCTTTCCCAACCCAAATACCAAAACTTTCCTTTTGCTGAAAAACCACAGAAGCAAAGCTACCGCATTTGCGCACTCGCTTATATTGCTTTGGGAAGATGTGGAGCTTTAGCGGAACAACTTCTCAAAGGAAACATTCAGTCGTACAAAGACTGTCTTCAAGTGCGTAGCACAGCCGAACTTCTTTTTATATTTTCTTTTTTTTATTTTTTATATTTCTTTTATATTTCTTTATATTCTATTTTATACTGTTTATATACTCTATTTTAGGCAAAAATATCCCAAAATCACCCCTTATCTTGCTGATTTTAATGTAATTAGGGTAGGCAAACTTTTTTAGGCATTGTTTTGTGATGCGATTTTCCAAGTAAAAGCACTTATCTTGCTGATTTTTAATATAATATACAACACAACAAGCATTGGTTAGCACAACAACATTTACGAATAGTGACAAAAGGGTAGGCAAAAACACACTTAAAAATACCACTTAACTTGCTGATTGATAATAAGATTAGGGTAGGCAAAACGTGGTTAGGCAAAAAAATGACAAAAAACACACATAACGAGTTGATTTACAAGAAGAAAGGGTAGGCAAAACCGCATAATACAACTAATTAAACTAACTTATAGGGGGTGCAAAAAAATGAAAAAAAACACACATAACGAGTTGATTTACAAGAAGAAAGGGGGTGTAAAGTAGGGTGGGCAAAAAAATGACAAAAAACACACATAACGAGTTGATTTACAACAAGAAAGGGTGGGCAAAACTTGATATAGTCAAAAACAAAATAAAATATCGTTATATTTATTTGTGTGCAAGGTTGCTAAACTCAAGAGTTTTCGGTAACTTTGCACATATCGCTAACCTATATATGTTTTATGGGTTAGTCTTGTTGACATATATAGGTTGGCATCCGTTGTGAAACGTGTGCCAATTTTTTTTGCATCAAATTTGGTTATGTCGAAAAAGAAGTGTAACATTGCCGTACCAAAGTAATTGCCTAATAATAAATCAATTACAAGGGATTTTACACACAAAATTTGTATTTATATTTAATAATATATGTCAACAAAATGTAATTATAGCGGTGGAACGGCAACCAATGCTACCGAGAGTGTAGCAACCGCACAAACAAACGATAATATTGCCGATAAGAAGTTAAAATACATAAGTTACAACCTTGAAGCGGAAGATTTGATATTTGAAAACGAAGGTTTGAAGTGGTGTGATATTTCAATGTTCATATATAAGGAGTTGATGTCGCATACAAACATAACCAACACAAACTTCAAAATCAAAGGTAGGCTTGTAGGGTTTTGCCAATGCTTCTTTTCCGAATACTATATTGTGAAGAATGTCAACAATAGCAGGGTTCGTTATGAAAAGCGGTTTGGCAAAAAGACTGATGCGGTTGTAAGGCACGAAACACGCAAGGCACTTTTGATACTTGCAAAGTACAACCTAATTGAAGATAAGGTTGACGATATTGTAACAATGGTGAAAAAGCAAGTAAAGGCAATGGATGATGAATATGCCTATATTGCCGAATACATAAAGGAAACTGGGTTGGAATTGGGCGAAAATGAAACAATAAAGGATGCCATAATAAGGTACTTCAAGGCAAAAAACATTCGTGAAGAATACAAGAAAATGCCAAAGTGCGATGCCACTGAAAGCGATATAAAGGAAACAACCGTTGCTGAACAAAAGCAAGAGCAACTAACCGAAACAAAACCAACTATACCGAAGTGTTCAGTAGGTGAAGAAGAATTGGAAAATCAAGTTGCAGAAAAAACAAGCAACGCAACCGCTATCAGTATGGATGAAATAAGGAGTATGCACTATAAGTTGTATAGCCAAGAAAGAATGTTGAAGGAAAAAGTAGATATCAATTTAGCATTTTGAGAACCAAATATGTATAACCACAAAAAGCAAACCGTTCACGCACACTCGCAAGAAGAAAAGACAAACATCAAAACTTTCAAGTCCCTTTGTTGGCATTATAAGAAAGCAATGGACGAATTGGGCAAACTAACCGCAGAGAACGAAAGGCTCAAAGCGAGGATTGCCGAATTGGAAAGCAAAGTATGATGATTTAGCATTTTGAGAACTTCTCAAACAATCATAGAAATACAGTGACAATGGCGGTACTCCCAAAGAAAACAATTGGGGTATCGCCATTTTCGTGTCTGCATTTTTTTTAGTTCAACACCTAGAAAAAAGTGCGACGGTTGCAGATATTGCGCTGATTCTCAAAAAATACTATATTTGCAAAACAAAGACACTTATAACAATTCACATAACACAAAAAAATGAAAGGCGAGACAATAGGCTGGTGGAATCACTCCTATAACCTTATGATAATCTGAATGTTATCTCCCTCGCTTGTATCAACGTCCTTGTTCTGCCATTTTGTCTGTCCGAGACTCTGATTGCAACAAAATCTGCAATATTTTTTCACACCTTTTTCGTATTATTTTCTAAACGGCAAAGTTCTGCTTTCCCATCCAAAAAAGCAAGCGAAGGACAACAAAAAAAAGCGAAGGGAAGTGTTTCCCAACGCTTTTCACTTAGGTTCTCGGAGTGTCCGTGAAGACGAGTTTCACCAAACCTCCTCCCAAATCATCCACATATCTGTATGCGTTAAGTGGCGCAGTGCTCGGAATGGAGAAACTGCTTTGCGTGAGACCGCTGAACCTTTTCGGAAGAACCCACTCGGCATATCTGAAGGAAGACATCGTCCCATTGAAGAGGGGAGTGTTCGGAAAGATTTGCTGTGACGAGTTACCACTAAACCTTGGGGCTTCGACTGACACAGTCTTCAAATTCTCGCAGTTCCTAAAGATTCCGTCCCCAAACCTCACTAGCTTTGGAAGAGTGAGCGTTGCGGACTCCAAAGAGGGACAGTCCTTGAATATATATGCCGAGTTTGCCGAGAGGTTCGGTATCTCCAAATCGACAATCTTCAAATTGGACTGTGTGAAGGCGCTCTGCATATCCGTAGTCGTCCCCAACCCACAGCTGAACTCAGTCAGTGCAGAACATCCTCTGAAGATAGCCTTGCAGTTAGAGTTCGTGAGGTTTCCGTTTGCGATTGAGACTATAGAAGTGTTTCCGCTGAAAGGATGAACGGTAGAGGTCTGACCGCTGAAAAGGACGTCAGCACCTCCGAAATCAATGCTAGTCACACCGCTCCAATTCTCCGAAGCCACGACAGTGACGCTCAAAGGCTCTCCGCTTAGTTTCAGTCGGCTAATTGTTTGTGTTGCCATAGTTGAAAGAGAATCAAATTGTTATTGTAACGTTTCCTATCTCGAAAGACACGCTGTTTCCGTTTTGGTCTACAGCTCCGCTAAGGATATGGGTGTTGGTGTTGAAGACCATTTCAGTGCCGACAAGCTGATGCTGTACGCCATCGATAGTGAGTATCTGATTTTGGTCGTCGAAAGAGACGGTCGAACCGCTACCGCTACCGCCACCGCCATAGCTGTAATCTAGTGCCTTGATACCATTATAATCTTCAGCAGTGATGCTAAACGTTTCATCGTTAGGAGTGAGTACTACCGAATAACTTTCATTGTTGAAGTTTGCCAAGTAGGCAACAGTCAGAGGTGTGACAGTTATGGTTTTTCCGCTGACAGTCAAGTCGTATGTGTTTGCCATTTGTCAGTTATGATTTGAAATTATT
>Ga0256407_10009863_pt1 | contig 13548 bp, 10 predicted proteins | sample RumenRJG_04DNA_FD_193489 | JGI IMG/M metagenome (GOLD analysis project Ga0256407, IMG submission 193489) | Bovine rumen microbial communities from Lethbridge, Alberta, Canada - RJG_04 | ecosystem: Host-associated > Mammals > Digestive system > Stomach > Rumen | place: Canada: Alberta... | reverse complement strand
GCTAAGCTGGCCTATCTCATCGATACGCTGCAACTCGGGCAGCTTGGTATCGAACTGTCCCGAGGCAATAGTCTCAGCCTCCTTGGCGAGCCGATGGAGAGGTTTCAGTTCGCTAGTGATGATACGGATGAAGAAAACAAGCATGAGCAGAAGTCCTAGCAGAACTATCGCTCTTACACTATTTCGTAAGCGGTCAAAACCACCAAAAATATCACTCTCAGGACAGACTATAGCCATGCTGCAGCCCGTTTTGCCGAGAGGCTTATAGAACACATAGCAGTTCTGTCCATCCATTTCCATTTGCTTCACGCCTTCCTCGCCTCGCTGCATGGCATGACCCAGAGAGGTAATAGCTGTGTCCGGACGTTCAATGGTCTGAGTGAAAATGGTCTGACGGGTAATTTTTGTGGTATCGGGGTGTACAATAAAAGTGCCGCCACGACCAATCATGATGCTATAGGAATTGGGATAAGGTTTCACGGCGGAGACTGTCTGTGAAAGTCGGTTGAGTGACAGACTCGTATTGATAACGCCTATCATTTTACCTTGCTCGTTCTTTATACCCTGACAGTAGCTGGTCACCATTTCGCTTGTATTTGTAGCTGCGTCTATATCCACGTAGGGTTCCGTCCAGCACGGGTGGTCAAGCAACATGGGCATAAGATACCAATCTGTATAGAAATACTGATAAAGGTCACTACCACCTTGTATCGTGCGGATGGTATCGTTAACAATCTTTGAGTAAGCCGAGAAATAGAGACCTTTATCCTTAAAATAATAAGGTTCAAAGGCGATGGAACAGTTATAGAAATCGGGATTGTTCAATAGCATGCCACGGCTATATACAAACATGGAGTCTGCCACATCGGGATGCCGTTGAACAAGCCATTCTGTCATGTTCGTAGCAACCTCCACGCGATTCATGATACCCTCAATATGCAGTGAAGTCTTGTCCAATGTTTGCATGGCACGATTGATAGCCTCTTGTCGAACTGCCTCACGAGCCTGATAGAAAAAGAATCCAAGGGCGACATTGAAGATGATGGCAGCGAAAAAAACTACCCACAAGCTAACTCTGATGGAGAGTTTTCTACGGATATAATTAAGGATTTCTTTCATGATAAATTAAGCCAATGCATAATAGTAGTGGAATACTTCCTACTTTTCACCTATAAGTTCTTCATACTTTACTTCGCGACTCAACATATTGTTTTCCTTCATCAGACGACTGGCCAGATGCACCATGTCCGGACGCAGACGGTACTCTCGTTTTTTTGACTCACGGTCCACAAGTAGGCGCAACACTTCCTTGAGCATCAGCTGTTGCATCACACGGTTTGTGGCAATATGGTCCTTATTGACGTACTGCATAACGATGTCCAAAGCCTCTTCAGGGTGACGAACTGCCCATTCCCAACCCTTCTGGCTGGCCTTAGCAAACTTCTTCGCCTGTTCGGGATGTCGCTCATAATATTCCCGAGTCATATAAACACCGTCTTCCTGTACATTATAGCCGTGGTCGCAGAAACGATAGACATTTTTATCCGTTATTTCGATACCCGCTTGGATTAGCTGGTTGTACTCATTGTAACTCATAACCAGAGTTGCATCAAGGGCACCAGCAACAAAAAGATTAACATCTTGAGCGAAGCGCACCCACTGATAGTTCAGGTGATCCTTGATGCTCATACAGATAGCTAAATGACCAAAGCCCGCACTCCAGATGCCGACTTTGGCACCTTTTTGCGTTAAGGGGTCTTTGCCGCGGGCTGAGACAATGACCATCGCATTGTTCATCGATGTCTGCAAAATGTTCACCAACGATATGCCTTTGTCCAAATTCTCCAAAGCTTGACAAACCTGCATTGTCGTTGCCTGACAATCGCCAGAGAGTAGTCGGTTGATGGCTGGCTGCGTAGTCGTCGGATGTTCTATGTGCACATTTAGCCCTGCCTCTCGATAGAAACCTTTATATTCTGCCACGTAATAGCCGACAAACTGCGCCTGAGCAGTCCACTGAGGAGTAAAGACAATAGTCTCTTCCTTTGCTGTCGTTGCAAATACCATATTACCACAGAAAACAAACATGGTAAAGAAGGCAGCAATTAATAGAGAGCTACATAAATTTACAGACCTACCCGAGGACAAATAAACGCGTCTGGATATCAATATCCGTTCCTTAATCATTTTCTTTATTGGTATTTTGTTACTTCACGCTGCAAAGATACGGATAAGCAAACAAAAAAACAAACGAATTTAAGTATTTTCGAAAGGGGATGTGCCGTTTTTGGCACATCCCCTTGTATTCTGTTTGAGTGTTACACTTACTCCAACTGATAACCGTATGACTTCATAGCGCGCTCACTCTGACGCCAATCCTTATCTATTTTAACAAACACCTCCAAGTAAATACTCTTGCCGAAGAACTTCTCCAGGCTTTTGCGTGCCTCAGTACTAACGCGTTTCAAGGCTACCCCCTGATGACCTATGATAATACCCTTCTGACTGTCACGCTCAACATAAATAACGGCATTGATATGGATATTATTATCTGTCTCCTTGAACTGCTCCACCACGACTTCTACACTGTAAGGAATTTCCTTATCATAATAGAGCAGGATCTTCTCGCGAATAATCTCGGTCACAAAGAAACGGGCAGGCTTATCTGTCCACTGATCCTTATCAAAGTATGCTGGACTTTCTGGCAGAAGCTCCTGAATGCGCTTAAGTACTACATCTACATTGAATTTATGCAAGGCACTGATGGGGATAATCTCTGCCTTGGGCAGGACAGCATGCCACTCCTCCACCTTCTGGGTGAGAACCTTCTGGTCCGAGATATCTATCTTGTTAATAAGTACCAGAACGGGCACCGTCATGCGCTGAACCTTCTCCAAGAACCCGGCATTCTTGTCAGGTGTCTCCACCATATCCGTTACATAGAGCAGGACATCGGCATCCTGAAGGGCGCTCTCAGAGAATTGCAGCATCTGCTCTTGCAACTTGTAGTTGGGTTTCAAAACGCCTGGAGTATCAGAAAAACAAATCTGCATCTCAGGTGTATTAAGGATTCCCATAATACGGTGGCGGGTAGTTTGAGCCTTGAACGTAGCAATACTAATGCGTTCACCCACCAGAAGATTCATGAGCGTGCTCTTACCTACATTGGGATTACCTACTATGTTTACAAATCCTGCTTTATGCATGTTATTTTTAATGAAGAATCAAAGTTACCTTTAAACTCTAAACTGTAAACTCCTCCCTCCCATTTGGGGGAGGGCCGGGGAGAGAGGCCATCAACTATTTTCTCTTAGCGTACCACTCTTCGCGGGTAATCTCGCCTTCTTTATAGAACTCAGCGGGTTCTTTAGCAGCTTCTGCAGCACCGTCGTACCCCCAAATCATATAGCTGGCTCCCCAGGTGAAACCAGCGCCAAAAGCTGTGAACACCAATTTATCGCCTTTCTTCAGTCGTGGTTCATACTCCCAAAGACACAGGGGAAGAGTTCCTCCAGAGGTATTGGCCATGTGATCAATATTGACCATTACATGGTCTTCGTCAACACCTATACGCTTAGCCACAGAAACCTCTATATTTATATTTGCCTGATGAGGAATAACCCAAGCAATATTGTCTTTATTCAGGCCGTTTCGTTCTGTAAGTGTCTTAACAGCACTGCTCATATCCAAAACAGCATGCTTGTAAACGGCCCGACCTTCCTGATACACAAAATGCTCACGAGCATCAACAGTCTCGTGACTTGGCATCTTGGCAGAACCGCCAGCTGCCATGTGAAGATTCTGATATCCTTTTCCGTCAACTCTATAATATCCGTCCATCAAGCCGAGTTTCTCTGTTGTTGCTTCCATCATTACACAAGCTGCACCGTCACCAAAAATAGGACATGTATTGCGATCCTCATAGTTAGTCATACTACTCATGTGGTCACCACCACAGATTATGATGCGTTTGTAACGTCCGCTGCGAATATATGAGGCGCCGGCCTCCATGGCATAAAGGAATCCTGCACACGCAGCTTCCATATCGTATCCAAACGCATTTTTTAAACCACAGTCGCCTATAACTAATGAGGCCGTAGAGGGAAAATGATAGTCGGGAGTCGTGGTTGCACAGATAACCAACTCTATACTATCCGGATTAGCGCCTGTCTTACGCAGAAGTTGCTGAACAGCACGAGTCATCATATATGATGTACCACTTCCCTGCTCAGGTTTAAGAATATGGCGTGTCTTCACTCCTATTCGCTCCATAATCCACTCATCAGAAGTCTCAACTATGGTTGACATCTCCTCGTTATCCAGAATATAGTCCGGTACATATCCTCCGACACCGGTTATTACGGCATTAATTTCTTCCATTATCCTTTAACGTAATTTACAATAAAAATAAAGCCGCATGAGCCCAAAATATAAGGGCTATTGCGGCTTATTTCTTTACCTTAGAAGATTATGCTTCTTTCTCGATAGCAACCTTGCCGCGGTAATATCCGCATGCAGGGCATACTGTGTGATAAATGTGGAACTCACCGCAGTTAGGGCATACTGCCAATGCAGGAGCTACAGCCTTATCATGAGTTCTTCTCTTGAGGGTCCTAGTCTTGGACTGTCTTCTTTTAGGATGTGCCATTTTGTTTTATTTTTTATTGTTATCTAATATTTTCTTTAATTCGTTCCAGCGAGGGTCTATTGATTTTTCTTCCTCCTCTGCCGGTGCGAGAGAATCTAATGCCGCCGTCATCTGCTGGCTGCATGCTCCGTCTGGATGAACATGACGAAGGGGAATCTCCAGAGCAGCAAACTCATAGATGTTCCATGCTACATTCAGTACGCCATCGTCCTCAGGAACAACAATCAAATCGCCATCATCGGCAAATTCATCTCCCAGCTTTGCACGCAATACGTGCTCCGCTCTGATGGGGCAATCCATATAATCCAAGCAACGGTCGCACAAGACTTTAACTGTACCATCCAACTGGAACTTCAGTTCATAGGCACCAGCCGTCCGCTTCACCCGTAATGCGACATCCAGCTGACCCTGCTGAATTTCAGGACCCTGAACAGCGGAGAAGAAGTCATCCTCTACACGCCAGTTGTACGACACAGTACCTTCCGACATGCCTTTCAGATCCACTTTATAGCTATCCAGTTTCTCCATCGGGCTGCAAAATTACAAAAAAAACAAATAACGACGCAAGAATTTGCTCTAAAATTTGGTCTATTAGCGTTTTTTGAGCTCAATACGGAACGTTGTACCTTTCCCAATCTCGGAATTTTTCACAAAAATGCGTCCATTATGATATTCTTCCACAATTCTCTTCGCTAATGAAAGACCTAAACCCCAACCACGCTTTTTGGTAGTGAAGCCTGGGGTAAAAACATTCTTAAAATGATTCTTGGGAATACCCTTTCCTGTATCTGTTATCTCAACAGAAAAACAATTAGCTTCTTCACAGGCCACCAATGTTATTCTCCCACTCCCATCCATAGCGTCAATGGCGTTCTTGCAAAGATTTTCGATTACCCATTCAAAGAGCGGGGCACAGATATTGACTATAATGGGAGTCTGAGGCAATCGGCACGTCATACTTACACGGTTGCTGGTACGGCGGTTGATGTATTGAACCACCTGCTCCACCACTTCGTTCAGACTCTCGGGTTTGGGCTCTGGCTGTGAACCAATCTTACTGAAACGCTCAGCAATTCGCTGCAAACGCTGCACGTCTTTTCCCATCTCAGGCAAAAGCTCATCATCGGGATAGGTTTCACGCAACACTTCCTGCCAAGCCATCAGACTGCTAATAGGTGTTCCCAACTGATGAGCAGTTTCCTTACTGAGGCCCACCCACACTTTATTCTGCTCGGCTTTCTTGCTACTCAAAAGGGCAAAGATAGCCACAACGACAAATATCAGCACAATTCCCAACTGTACATAGGGCCACCATGCCAATCGCCACAATATAAGGCTGTCATCATAACAAATCTCCATATAGTCGGAGGAAGAAAGGTTTATACGTATCACTCTGCCTGATTGACGCATTTGCATGGACTTGGCCTTCACCACATCATTCTCATTCTGACGTTCATGTTCAGATATGGGTATGTTACGATAGTCCTGTACATTCCCTTCGCGATCAAGAACAACTACCGGAATAGTATTATTGCTATTAAGGACTGTCCACACAAGAGTAAGATCGGTATTCTCATCGGCATTGTTCAGGCTCCGCATGGCTTCTGCCCAAATCTCCATCTTGCGCTGTTCCTCTAGTTTGAGGTCACGCACAAGAACATTTGATACCACCAATGAGGCCACACTCAGAATAATTGCGGCAACCACCAGTAGAATCTTTACCTGACGAATTCTGTTTATCCACTGCATACGTTATAATAACGTATAAAATAACCGACTTATTGTGCAAAAAAGAAGAATGAAAAGTCGAGAGTTAAGATTTATGAATTAGCTGAAGATTATGAATTATGAATTATGAATTATGAATTAAAATTATTACCTTTGCCCCCATGAATACAAAATTACTATACATAATTATATATTTGGGGATGTTTTTTGCTTTCTCTTCATGTAGCGACAGCATGGATTTCCCTGACCTTTATGAGAATATCACCATTATTTACTGGATGGGGGATAATGGACTTAGTTCTACTGCAGAAAAGGATATTGAAGAACTTGTGCAAGGCAAAGACAAAATTCCTGCCAACAGTAAAATTATAATATATTACGACAAGACAAATGATTATCCCGTCATTTATCAACTGGATGCAGAAAACGGGAAAAAGATATGGAAACAATTCACTCGGGAAGAGGATTGCACTGATTCGCTAACCATTCTTACCAACCTGAAAGATATTATCAGAAATTTCCCCGCCAAAAATTACGGGTTAGCCTTCGGTTCACATGGCTCAGGATGGGTATGGCAACGACGAATGGCTTTAGGGCCAGACATCAGCCACAATAGCAATTATCTGAATATTCCCACTTTACGAGGTGTATTAGAGCAGTTACCACACTTTAAATACATCTTTTTTGATGTTTGTTTTATGCAAGGCATAGAAGTGGCTTATGAACTGCGTAATGTTACGGATTGGATTGTTGGCTCTCCTGCTGAGATTCCCGGACCTGGTGCCCCTTACAGCATCATTACCGAAGCATTATGCAAAGGTGACATAAATGGTATTGTAGAAGGGTACGAAGACTATTACCCTATCGGCAATTACAACGGTGTCGTTCTCTCCGCAATAAAATGCGATGAACTGGAAAACTTTGCAATCTGCACACGCCAATACATTGAGCAAGCCTTTGCTAACAGGCAAACCATCTCGGCCAGTGATATTCAGGCCATTCAAAAGTATTCTTCAGAATTCAGTTCCTACACATACTGTTTCGACATGAATTCAGCCATGTCACGCATTCTTTCGGAAGAAGAATACCTTAACTGGTTCCAATCATTTGACAAGACCGTCCCTATACGCCAGGCTAAAACCGGTAAATGGTATGCACGTTATTGTTACGATGCAACAATCTACGATTCGGAACATTTTGGAGGTTTCTCAATGTACATTCCCAAAGATGATTATGAAGGGAATATCAAGAACACCGATTTGCGACGTTTCCAATGGTACAAAGCAGTTGGATGGGATAGAACCGGATGGTAAACACCCACCCTTAAATCATAATTTACAATAACCCATAATCAAAAAAAACACAAACAAATATGTTATTCAACAAACAGACATACGTACAACGACGAACTACACTGAAAGAGCAGGTTGGTTCTGGCATCATTCTATTGCTGGGCAATAACGATTCACCCGCCAATTATCCTTCGAACACATACCGATTCCGTCAGGACAGTTCTTTCCTTTATTACTTCGGACAGCATCGTGATGGCTTGGCAGGTATTATTGACATTGATAACAATCGTGAGTACCTCGTAGGTAACGACATTGACATTGAAGACATTGTGTGGTTTGGCAGTGTTGACAGTGTAGCTGATATGGCTACACAATGTGGTGTGGGAAACACCTTTACCATGAACCAAATGGCAGATTTCCTGTCTCAGGCAAAAAAAGAAGGAAGAACCATTCACTTCCTGCCCCCCTATCGTCACGATTTAATGATTCAGCTTATGGACATTCTGGGCATACATCCCAGCCAGCAGCGTTCACAAGCTTCCGTTGCCCTCATCAAAGCTGTGGTAAACCAACGAGCTGTTAAGACTCCCGAAGAGATTGCAGAGATTGAGCGTGCCTGTGCCATTGGCTACGAGATGCACACCACAGCTATGAAGATGTGCCGGCCAGGTGTCACTGAACAAGAGATAAGTGGCCGCATCAGTGGTATTGCCTGCAGCTACGGTTGTATGGTGTCGTTCCAGAGCATCGTTAGCATGCATGGTGAGATTATGCATGGATACCCAAGCCCTCGCCCTTTGGAGGCTGGCCGTTTGTTACTGTGCGATGCAGGAGCCGAGACCAACGAGAACTACTGTAGCGATAATACACGTACTACTCCTATCAGTGGAAGATTTACACAACGCCAGAAGGAAATATACAGCATCGTAGAAGAATGTCATGACTATGCGCTCTCCCTTGCTGCACCTGGTATTAAATGGTGGGATGTTCACTTTGGCGTCTGCCGTCTGATGACAGAAAAGCTGAAGGATTTGGGCCTTATGAAGGGAGATACCGAAGAGGCCGTCATGGCTGGTGCCCATGCCATGTTCATGCCTCACGGTCTGGGACACATGATGGGAATGGATGTGCATGACATGGAAGGTCTGGGGCAGACTTACGTTGGTTTTGATGACGAAGTCCAGCCCAATCTGGAGCAGTTCGGAACCAATTGCCTACGCTGTGGACGTCGTCTGCAGGAAGGTTTCGTAATGACCGACGAACCTGGTATCTATTTCATCCCCGCCCTTATAGACGAGTGGAAGGCCAGCGGACATTGTGCCGAGTTCCTGAACTTCGACCTTCTGGAAACCTACAAGGACTTTGGCGGAATACGCATTGAGGACGATATCCTTATCACAGCCGACGGTTGCCGCTATCTGGGTAAAGACCGAATCCCTTATCACATTAGCGATGTAGAAGAATTTATCAACAAATAACAAACATTATTATTTTATGAAAAAAATTTTCCTTATTGCTTTGGCAGCTTTGACTGTTATGCCTGCTGGAGCTAAAGACAAAGACAAGAAGAAAGATGCAGACAAAGACAGCCTTATCTTCACCACGATTATTGAGCATCCTGTAACAAGCATCAAGAACCAGAATAGCAGTGGTACTTGCTGGGCATATTCCTCTTTGGCATTTCTGGAGAGCGAAGCCATCAAGAAGCATCCTGAGATGAAGGACGACATAGACCTTTGTGAGTCTTTTCTCATTAGCAAAACTTATGTGGACCGTGCTGACAAGCATGTCCGTACACATGGTGATGCCAGCTTCAGCCAAGGAGGTTCCTTCGAGGACGCGCTCTACTGCATGGAACACTATGGACTTATCCCTGAGGGTATTATGCCCTACCCTATTACGAACTACGGAGATTCACTTTTTAACTTCGGTTCGCTGTTTCCTCCAATGGAAGCATACCTAAAGAGCATTGCTCCAAAAGGCGCAAAGAAAATTCTGCATAAGGGTTGGAAGCAAGCTTTGCAGGGCATGCTCGACGGTTACTTCGGCACTTGCCCCACCGAATTCGAGTACAAGGGCAAGCGTTACACTCCCCAGTCCTTCGTTAAGGAATATCTTACCCTTGATCCAAACGACTATGTCAGCCTGACCAGTTATACACATCATCCCTATTATAGCACCTTCGCCCTCGAAATTGAGGACAATTGGCGTTGGGCAAGCAGCTACAACTTGCCTTTGGACGAGTTTATGCGTGTGATGTACGAGGCTGTACAGAACGGTTGGACTTTTGCTTGGGGTGCTGATGTCAGCGAAGAAGGTTTCAGCCGTCGCAACGGCAAGAACAAGAGCGTAGCTATGGTACCCGATACTAAGTTCAAAGCCGGAGTTGGTAGCGACCAGGCTCGCTGGACTGGCGAGAAGGGCTCTGATAAAGTTGAGATTGTAAGCGCCAACGCAGAGAAGAAAATTACTCCTGAAATGCGCCAAGAGGCTTACGACAACTGGGAAACAACTGATGACCACGGCATGCTGATTTATGGTTTGGCCAAGGATCAGTACGGCAAGGAGTACTTTATGATGAAGAATTCATGGGGTGAAAGTGGTCCCTTCAAGGGTTTCTGGTACGTTAGCCAGCCATATGTCGCCTACAAGACCATGAACATTGTTATTAACAAGAACGCCGTTCCTGCCGATATTCGCAAAAAACTCGGCTTCTAATTCCCGGAAGCCAATCTGATAAAAGGTCCGTCCGCCACCAGTTCTTCCTTGGCACGCATGTAATCCAATGCCCAAGTAAGACTGTCCGGGCGGATTCCTTTTATATCTATATCGGAAGCCCTGAGTGGCCCATGTTGTAACTGACCGACAATATGCTCCCTAATCCTTAAGTATTCGTCTTCTGTAAAACCTGTCGTATCTTCTTGTTCACAGACATCACATATACCACATTTATGAGTATCTGTTTCTCCAAAATAACGAAGCAGCAAACGACTCCTGCACTCCTCTGTATTTATACAATAAGTCAGCAAAGCCTTAAGCCGAAATTCATAAGCTTCTTTGCGCATAGCATAGACTCCAAAAGAAAACTCCAAATCCTCCTTCATCACCCTACGTCGTAGGAATGTTATCAGCGGCATACGCTTACGTGGTATGTAACTTACCAGTCCTCTACGTGCCAGTTCCTTCAATTCCTGGTAAATGACATCCATTGTTAAGCCGGTATCCCTACTTATCATGTCCTCATCTATGAACACCATATCTATAAAGATTCCTCCATAACGACGAAGCATAGCTAACACGATCTGCTCTCCTTGGTTATCAAGGACGCTAAACAACTGGTTTCTGGTGGCATCAATACGTAAACGACTTGTACCCTCCTCCGCGTCACGATACGCTATATAACCGGCTTTGTCAAGAATATCAAGGGCACTTGTCAGCATCAGTGGATGATAATGGAAGTTAACACAAAAACGTTCCATGTTAAACTCACGCGTGACATTCATACCATCGCCGACCGCTAACTGAAGGAAACAGCATACATCCTCGTATGCTTTCCTGACATAATCCAAATCAGGAAAATGAAGTTTAACCCTTCGACCAGAGAGTTCAAGTTCTTTTCCATCCATCACAATAACAGAACATGCAGGTTTTCCGTCTCTACCCGCTCTGCCAGCTTCCTGGAAATATTCTTCTACAGAATCGGGCAGGTCAACGTGTACCACCAGCCGAACATCTGGTTTATCTATTCCCATTCCAAAAGCATTTGTAGCTACAATTATGCGATAATTTCCCCTAAGCCAAGCATCCTGTCTTACATCTTTCTCAGCCGCTTTTAAACCTGCATGATAATAGGTTGACGAAAAGCCATATTCTACCAATTGTTTGGAAAGATCTTCGCATTTCTGCCTGTTTCGAGTATATACAATACAAGAACCCTCAGTTGTATTCAGTAGTTGTAGCAAGCCCAAGAAAGTTGCGTCAGCATGTAACACCCTATAGGCCAGATTTGGACGAAAGAAACTCATCCGATACACATTTTCCTCCTTAAAACCAAGGTTCTTCTGAATATCCTTAGTGACTTCTGGTGTTGCGGTTGCCGTAAGTGCCAAAATAGGACTGTCAGGCTTGACCTTTCTTACCTGAGCAATCTGCAAATAGGAAGGTCGGAAATCATAACCCCACTGACAAATACAATGCGCTTCGTCAACAGTAATAAAACAGATGTTCATGTGACCCAGCTTCCGTAAAAAAAGTTCCGACGAGAGACGCTCTGGCGATATGTACAGGAATTTATACGCATTGAAAACACTATTCTCCAATATCACAAGTGTCTGTTCATGCGACAAGCCCGAATGTACGCACGCAGCCTTTATACCTCGGCTGTTCAGTGCTTCTACTTGGTCTTTCATCAAAGCAATAAGGGGGGTAATCACCAGACACAATCCTGGTTTTGCAAGGGCAGGAACCTGAAAGGTTATACTTTTCCCGCCACCTGTTGGCATAAGACCTAACGTATCATGTCCACTGCCAATACTTTCTATTATATCACGCTGAATACCGCGGAAATCATCATATCCCCAGTATCTTTTCAGAATAGAAAGATAGGTGTCCATCTTATTCTCCCTTACAAGGCTGGCTTAATGTCTTCAATCTGTAGTTGGACGTCACCATGTTTGTGACTATTTTCCTCAAGCGAGTAAACAATATCAAAAGCCTGCTTTGTTTTTATATAACGGGCTTGGGAACTCTGACCAAAAGCAATACCATTCATAACCCTGCTGCTCTTACTGTCAACTAGTTCCAGTTTTATATGCTCTTGCTCACGCCCCACTACCCTACTAGTTCCATAATCATAAACTTGTTCCGTACAGAACATTGGCTTGGGATTCTCTGGTCCGAAGGGACTAAAACGCTTCAAGTCTGAGAAAAAGCGATAGTTTATATCCTTGAAATCTATTTTTGCCTCATACGTAAGCACTGCATTAGTTTGCTCTGGCAGGATATATTTATCAACATATTCCTCAAACCTCCGCTTGAATTCGGGCACATTCTCGACCCTTAGGCTCAACCCCGCAGCATAAGTATGGCCACCGAAGTTTTCCAACAAGTCCCTGCAACTGTCTATGGCACTATATACATCGAAACCGGCGACAGAACGAGCAGATCCCGTAACCATATCATCAGTCCGTGTCAGCACAACCGCAGGACGGAAGTATATCTCAGTAAGACGTGATGCCACAATACCAATTACACCCCTATGCCACTCTTCATTATAAAGAACAATTGCCTTATGTTCATGCTGATGATCCAAGGATGCAACAATATGGTTAGCCTCCTCTGTCATGGATTTGTCCAGGTCCTTACGTTGTTCATTGTATTCGTTGATGGTTGCGGCCTTTTCTTTTGCTGCTTTGCTATTTTTTTCTATCAGCAAAGATACGGCTTCTTTTCCATTCTGCATACGACCAGATGCGTTAATACGCGGACCTATCTTAAAGATAACATCATTCAGAGAAAGATCCTTTCCCGTCAGTCCACAGATATCAATCAATGCTTTTACACCTGTACTGGGGTTTTGGTTCAATTGCCGCAAGCCATGATATGCAAGAATTCTATTCTCACCCATAATAGGAACAATATCTGAGGCAATACTAATAGCGCAGAGGTCAAGAAGTGGTATCAGATTACAGAATTCTATACCATTGTTAATGGCAAATCCCTGCATAAATTTAAAACCTACGCCACAACCGCACAAATCTTTATAAGGATAGGTACTATCCTCACGCTTGGCATTCAGAATAGCCACAGCAGGGGGTAATACTGTATCAGGAACATGGTGATCACAGATGATAAAATCTATACCCAGTTCTTTGGCATATA
>Ga0256407_10009862_pt1 | contig 13548 bp, 11 predicted proteins | sample RumenRJG_04DNA_FD_193489 | JGI IMG/M metagenome (GOLD analysis project Ga0256407, IMG submission 193489) | Bovine rumen microbial communities from Lethbridge, Alberta, Canada - RJG_04 | ecosystem: Host-associated > Mammals > Digestive system > Stomach > Rumen | place: Canada: Alberta... | reverse complement strand
CGACACCTTCTATGGTGAGATGGTAGGCGACAATGCACGAAGGGAACAGTCGCAGACCTACGACCCAAGCCTGCTGCATACGGTGCAGGGATACTGGAAGAATGTGGAGCGTCAGACACAGGACGGGCGCAAGTACTGGACAAACAGCTTTATTATTTCAAAATTCAAATAATGAAAGAAATAGAACTGAAAGAAATTAGAATAATGAGAATAATTTTTTAAGTAAGATGAATTATGAGTGAAAAGATTTTTGAGAAGGATTTCTCGTACAGAGCGAGAGTGACGGGAAAGGACGGAGTGATTATGGTAAGACCCGAGGAGAAGGGCAAGCCTGCGAAGAAGAACGTGGTGGAGAAAGGCGACAGCCAGATGTATACCACCACAGGTCAGAAGAACCCCAAGAGAGTGGTGCAGCTGATGGTGCCGGAGAAGAGCGGCGACATGGTGGGGGAGATGAAGAAGCAGTTTGATGAGTTCGTGGCGGAGATGGGCGGTACGCCGAGCCCTGACCCCATGGAGCGTCCGCTGACAACCCAGGACCCACGATTGGAGGTGTGGCTATCCAAGGATCGCCATGAGCTGGTGGTAAAGAAGACGGTGAAACTCAATGAGACACCCGACTATGGAACTGAAATTTCTAACCTTGAAGCAGAACTGAGAAGATGTTTACTTATCAACAGAACAAGTGTGCTGAATGCCTGCCGTGCCCGATAGAGATCTTTAAGGCTCTAACGCAGAGTGCCGACACGGCAAACAAGATTGACAGGCACCGCGGGCTTAAGGCCTGCGGTCGCCTCGAAGAGGCAAAGAACGAGAAAGACTCGCTGCCGGGAATACTGTATCAGACCAAGGAGGTGCTGCAGACTATTGGCGACAAGAAATACAACAAAGGCAGACTGGGCCATTGGAGGCTGCAGAGCCAGTGCGTGTTGAACGGCCTGGTGATGTGCGACTTCGACCATGTAGCAAATCCGAAGGAGAAGTTCGAGGAGATACAGAAGAACTTCGACCTGAAGGCGCTGGGTATTGTGCTCTTCTTCATTACTCCAGGCGGAGAGGGATTGAAGTCGGTATCGATAGCGGATATCAACTATAATCTGGTGGATAATCAGAAGAGACTGGCAAAGATGCTCGGACTGTCGATTAAGATTGATAAAGGCTGCAAGGACTCTTCTAGACTCTCGTACATCCCGAAATGGGACGATATCTTATACATTGACGAAGAAAGACTATTTAATTATGATAATCCTTTATACGACGAGAAATACGGGAAACAGTACCGTGAGGGGAATTCTCAGGGGGTGCTTGATTTCGATGAAGATGGTGATAGAGAAGGCCATAAGGAGATTGGGGTGACACCGGAGGCTCTTGGAGAGATATCCTTGGATGAGAACGAGGATGGGGTATACTGCTATCATGGAGTGCCTTATAAGGAGATACTGGAGAAATGGAATGAACTGAAGGGTGGACGACCGGGAAAGGGCGACAGACACCAGAGAATGCTGGAATTAGGCGGTGAGCTCAGACGCATCGCGGATAACAGAGCCGCCAATGTGTTCTGGATGATGCAGCAGATGGACTTCTATGAGGACTTCGTGAAGGAAGGAAGAGTAATGGAGCTGCAGAAGATGGCAGTGGATGTGTGTAAGTTCCGTCCGAGAGGTGAGGCTTCGGATGAATTGAAAGCCACCTGTGAAGCCTTAGGTATTAAGATTACCAAGAAGGATACGGTGCAGAACAATCTGCCGTATGACGACTGGGCCGACAGACTGATGCAGATACCCCTTGGGTGCTACGAACCGGCAATAGCGCATATCGACAACCCGAGAGTTAAGGCCGGTGGTGTGATCTCGGCATCAGGAATGTATTCGGTGCTGCTTACACGCTGCGACTATCAGAACTGGAAGGGCGAGATGCAGCGATTGAACTCGCTGGTGCTGATGGAAGGCGACCCCGCAAGCGGAAAATCTCTTGCAAAAGAGCAGGACGATCATATCATGCTGACAATGCGTGAGAGTGACAAGCCTGCCCGTGATGCAGAGAAGGCTTATAAGAAGGAGAGGAACGCGCGCAACACCTCAAGCAAGGCGCAGAAGGGCGAGGCGCTGCAGGAGCCGGGAGGTATCATAAGATACAATGTCGTTAAGGTATCTAATAACCGCTTCTACAAGCATGCGGAGAACAATAAGGAGATAGGCTACGATGGCCAGGAGTGGTTCCTACATCAGTATATGTTCTCCACTGAGTTACTCTCGCTGGTGAATGCCAAGGGTGGATTCCAGGAGAAGAGAGACATCATGCTGCAGAGCTTCCATAATGAGCGAAACGGTGTGGACTATGCCAACTCAGACTCGGTGAACGGTTCGATGCCGATGATGTTCTCGGGAGTATTCACCTGTACCAGAACATCGCTGCAGCAGTTTATCAATGCAAGGAACATAGGTGATGGAATGTCAACCCGAATGACACCTTGGATTATGCCTGAGGAAGACTACCATACTGATGCCTACAGGGCTACAAAGCGTGACAACACTCCATGGAAACAGATGGAGGAATGGGGCGCGAGGTTTGATGCTCTGAAGTGCGAGATTAAGGGTGTAGAGCCCTTGGTGAAGCATGTGTATGAACTCTGTGCTGCTCTTGGTGAGGAGGCCCGAATCAATGAAGACAAGGTGCTGAATCTGGAACGCAAGCGTCTGCAGGATAAGATTATGGCGGTATGCATACCTCAGGTGATATCCACACAGCCCTCATGGGAGGAGTTTGTGAGGACCGGCGAGGCGAAGATAGAACAGCACCATCTGGACTTTGCCGAACTGATGTGTGAGATTATCAATAAATGTGAAGATGCTCTGTTCGGACAGTTGCTTCAGGATATGTTTGATAACGAGGCCCGCGATACTCAGCTCCGCAGGGTGTATGACAAGACGGCTAAGTTCTATGCTATGCTGCCGGAGGAGTTTACTACTCAGGACGTGATGGAAATCTGGGGCTATAGCCAGATCTCAAATGCATCGAAAAGAATTACGAAACTTGAAAAAGATAATGTAATTGAAAAGGTTAAAAATGGTGTCTACAAAAAGCTGGCGAAAGCAGTTTGATGAGTTTTTGTCTTTTTGTACTTTTTGCAATTTTGGATTATATGAGTATAGTAGAAATGAATAAGAAAGAGAAGTTATCGCCACACTTTACGCTGGGTGAGATGACAAAGACGAAGCATAAGACGGAGGATGGGAATATTCCGAGTCGGGTGGCCATCGAGAATCTTAAGAGGTTATGTGGCTGGCTGGAGATGCTTCGAGAAGAGTGGAATAAGCGTTATGGTGATGGGAATGATCCTATAATCATCAACTCCGGCTATCGCTCTTGGGAGGTGAATAAGAAGGCTGGAGGTTCAGCGACCTCGAATCATCTCGTAGGTTGTGCGGCTGATATCAGGTGCTTAGGCAAGGAGCAGGCTCTTCGCTATGCTGTTATCCTGCTCGATATCGCAGATGATTCGAAAGAGGACTTTGATGAGCTGATCATCGAGGTGCGGGGCTCGACGGTATGGGTTCACTTCGCAGTCCGTCCGAAAGGCAATCGCAGGAAGATAGTCTTCGATATCAAATAAAACAGAAAAGACCACCTTAATCGGTGGTCTTTGTTGTATTATGGCCTTTCGCTTTCAGGGCGAGGCGGACTTCACGTTTCTTACGGAGGTAGTCGAGGCGTTCGCTGGCATGTTTTTGAGTGGTGCGCAACTGATGGCCATAGACCAGACAGGCAGTGCCGAGATATGCCGCAACCTGAATCCACAGACAACGCATCTCTAAGGTGATATCGCCGAGAGTGGCTCCCATGGTGTTAAGGCGCAGATAAGCCCTCACTCCGAAGGTGCTGGGGAAGAGCCACGACACACCCTGCAGATAACCCGGGATGGACGACTGAGGCCACGACACACCGGTAAGGAAGAGCAACGGCAGCGACACGAACACCATCAGCAGGATGACATTCTCACGATATCGCACGAGACACGACACCGTAAGGCCGAAGAACACACAAGCCAGGACATAAGGTATCATCATCAGCAACAGATCCTGCCAGGCGGCAATATGGATGAAGCTGAAGAACTTAGGAACCACGAGGACGAGGTAAGTGCTCATCACAGCATAGACCATAAGATAACAGAGGGCCTTGCCGCTGACGATACGCCCTACCCCACCATAGCTGGGATGGATAGGCACCAGGTCGCCATAGCGGTTACGCTCACGGGCAGTACCTGCCGCAAGACCGATGCCGAGAGCCAGCGTCTGTTGGATGATAAGTATCAGCACGGCAGGCAGGATGGCTGTGCCGTAGCCAGCCTGAGGATTGAACATCGCCACCTCCTCGACATCGAGAGGACTGGCATTGATCACCTCCTCGCGCTTAGTATATTTTCCGGCGAGCTTGGTCTGTATCCCCGCTCCCATCTTCTGACTTACTGCCATCGCGGTCTGGTATATCGCCTTGTAGGTGAGCATAAGCGCCATGTCGCAATAGACGCTCACGGTAGCCTGTTCCAGACGGTTGACCCTGGTGGCGAAATCCTCAGGGATGAGATAGATGCCCTTGACAATCTGACGGCTCACGAGACTCTGAGCATCGTCGAGGTCGACAGCATAATAGGCCACATGCACATCGGGCGAGGCATCACACATACGGATGAACTGACGGGAGAGCTGTGAGTGAGACTGATCGACAACTGCCACCGGTACCTCATGGATGTTCTCATTATTATATACCCAAGAATAGAGCAAGGGATAGACGATGGGCACCACGATGCAGAACAGCAGCACTCCCTCATCGCGGAGCACCTGCCGCAATTCGAAACGCCACACATAAGCGAGGTCGTCGAGCCAACGGAGTATCTTATGGAATATAGACATAAGTAAGCATTGCATTTTTTATCTTACGGATGACGAACCAGGGCAGCAGCGTGAATGCCACGAGAGCCACGAAGTGGAACCAGGCATCGATGAGCGGATAGCCGTTGAACACCGTAATCTGATATAGCATATAATAATGTCGCAGGGGGAAGAGCCATGTCAGCGCCTGTATCGGAGAGTCCATGCCCATCACAGGGAAGGCGGAGCCTGCCAGAGAGAAGCTGAGCACACCCCACAGCGAACAGATACTCATCGACATGCGCAGCGACGGCAGCAGACCGAAGATAAACACTCCGAAGCCTATCGACCCGAGCACCTGAAGGACTGCCAGCAGGACTATCGTCCACAAGGATCCCGCATGGGTGAAATGGAGCACATTATATATATAGAACTCATAGAAGAAGATCAGCGCGAGGAACACCACTGCCTGAGGCAGGTATTTGCCAAGAATGGCTACCACGATATTGCCATTGGCCTTGGTCAGCCACTCCTTACCACGATTGAACTTCAGTTCCATACCTAATGAATAGGCGGAGATAAGGAACATGAACAGCATCATCACTCCGGGCACGAACACCGTGGAGAGATACATGTTGTAGTTGCTCCAGGGGTTTGCCACCTGATGCAGGTCGATACGTATGGGTTGCAGGAGAGTCTGTATCTGCCTGGGAGTGAAGCCCCGGGCACGCATCACGGCCTGGCCCACGCCAGCAGAACCGAGGGTGGTGATGGTCTTCATATCCTTCATCACCATTGAACCTGCTGCTATCGACACATTACTATAATAATAGGATACCTTAGGACGACGGGAGGCAAGAAGCTTCTCGGATGTTCCCTTGGGGATATAGAGGAATCCGTAGATCTCATTCTCCTGCATGGCATGACGGGCCTCAGCGACAGATGTGTAATGAGCCACGACACGGGAGGTCTGGAAACCGTCGAGACGACGAACCAGGGCACGCGAGGTGGAGCTGTTGTCGAGATCGACGACACCCACAGGCATCTCCTGAGGCACACCCTCGTCGAGCAATGAGGTAAAGAAGAGCATCGTCAAAAGAGGGAATATCACCATACAACACAGGTAGATGGGATTCTTCATCAGAATCTTCATCTCGCGCTTGGCGATCCTCCAGATATTTAAAAGATGTCTCAACATCAAAATTTCAATTCTTCAATTCTTCAATTCTTAATGATGAGTGACATTCCCGGGCGCAGGCCTTCGAGCTTCTCTACCGGACGGGCCTTAACCTCGAAGGTCTTAAGGTCGTACTGACCATTGGCCTTGGTGGCCTTCCATACTGCGAAGGAGCCCTGATCCTTGAGGTAGTAGACCTTCATCTTCACCTCCTTATTGAAAGCAGGCACGAAAGCGGTAAACTCAGAGCCTACCTGCAAGCCTTCGAGCTGGTCCTCACGGATATTGAACGTGCCCCACATATCGTCCATCACTGCGATAGACATGATAGGAGAACCAGTGCCCACGAGTTCGCCAACCTTAGGATAGACATCGCTCACCTCACCCTCCATCTGGGCTATCTGTACTGTCTCGTTGATGTAAGAGGTAACCTCCTGCACAGCACCCTTGGCACGACCCACCTGGGCGGCAGCGGCCATCTTATCCTCCATACGGGCACCATTGACAGCCATGTCATACTGACTCTGGGCAGCCTTCATCGTGGCCTCCATAGCCTTGTACTGGGCATATACCTCATCACGCTTCTGGGCGCTTATCACACCCTCGTCGAACAAGCGCTGGATACGCTGGTAAGACTTCTCTGCAATCTCGTAACCCGCCTTTGCCTGCTGGAGAACGGAGAAGGCACCACGGATCTGCTCCTCACGGGCTCCGTTCTTTGCCTTCAGCTCAATGGCTGCGGCTGCATTCTCGGCACTACGGGCCTGTTCCATCTTGGCACGTACCTCAGGGGCATCGAGGATGGCGAGGGTATCACCTACCTTAACGTAGTCGCCCTCCTTTACTCGCAGTTCGAGGATACGACCAGGCACCTTACTTGACACACGATACTCAGTGACCTCCACCTGTCCCTGTTTTACATCCGGTTCACGACCCAGGGCAAGGAATCCGATAAGTGCCACGATGATGACTACTGCAACAAAACCTGCTATCGCCAACAGGATGTTGTTATGCTGAGTTTTTGTTTGACTTGACATAATAATTCAAATAAAAAAATATAAAATAAAAAATAAAAAATATTTTGGGACCCGAGAGCATTTGAGGGCCGGAGATATTATTCGAGGGTTCCGAGTGATTTCTGGAGGTCGACCTGAGAGAGCTTGACATCGATCTCGGCATCAATCTTCTGCGACTGAGCCTGGAGCCATGCTGTCTGAGCCTCCATAACAACAGTCGGGGTAATGACACCCTCACGGAATCCGAGGTTAGCTGTGCGCAGATTCTCATCGGCACGCTCGATATTCGACTTAGCCATAGTGAGTTTCTTGTTGGCCTCGGTAACACGGAAGGTGTTCTGGTTTACCTGGAGCTCAATCATCTCACGGGCCTCGGCACGCTCGAGGGTGGCGATGCTGGTAGCACCCTTGGAGGCACGTACCTTATACATCACGTCGCCCCAGTTCCAGAGGGGCACTCTCACGAGGACACCCACATTCCACAGGCCTCTGAACTTACGCTCGAAGCTGTTTACCAAGCTTGGATTGGTAACGACATATCCACCTGTCATTGCCACCATCGGCAGGTTTCCGGCCTTAAGCACATTGGTGAGCTGCTTGGTGAGCCGGATACCATTGTCGAGCATCTTCAGCTCAGGACGGTTCTCTACTGCCATCTCCACGTTGAGGGTTGGGGTAACCTCCTCAACAACGATATTCTCCGTATTCTCGTCAGCGAGGGTGACATCTTCGTTGATAGGCAGTCCGATGGTCTGACAGAGGAGCATCTTAGAGAGCACCAGTCCGTCGTTGACTCTTGTGAGGGTCATCTCCGCCTCATTGAGTTTCACGTCGACACTGAGTCCGTCGCTCTTGGTAGCCACTCCCTCATCGATCATCTTATGGACATCCGAGTCGAGTTTCTTCAACAGCTCGAGATAAGCCTCAGCCAGTTTCTGCTTATGCCTAAGCGACACCACCTGCCAGTAGGCCTTGTCGGTATTGTAGATTGTAGCCTGTCTACGCAGATCGGCGGAGTTACGCTGCATGTCCTCGTTGATGTCGGCCATCTTGTTGAGGGCGATGATGCTTCCGCCCATGAACACCGGTTGTACGAACATCACCGAACCAGCGAAGAGGTTACGTGTGTCAGTACGCAGGGCATCGACGATATCCTGGCCTACCCCGTTAAGCTTACCAGCAAACTCCTGAAGCCCCTGTTCTGTCATCTTTGACAGACCATCAAGGTTCAGTCCCAAAGCACCGAGCACAGCACCTATGTTCTGCATCGGCACACTGCTGGTGATGCTATTGAGAGCTCCCTGTATGCCTGTAGCAGCATTTGTTCCCATGCCGGTGAGAGCAGCCTTATGCTCATCGCTCAACAGTGAGAACTCCTTGCTGGTGTACTGATAGGTACCGATGGCACTGACATGAGGCAGGTACTTAGTACGGGCAGCCTTCCGGATGTTGGCAGCCACGTCCTGCTTCACCTTCGATACAGCTATCTGTTTGTTGTTGCGCAGAGCCATAGCCCTACAGCTGTCTAACGACAACAGCCGCATCCCCGACGTGCCGTCGCCTACCCGTAGCCCTTGAGCACTTAAAGGCACCGCCAGACCAGCAAACAAGATAAAACATAACTTTCTAATCATATAATCTCTGTTATTATTATTCGAAATTGAATGTCCTTGACCCGATCATGTTACCATCGGCGAAGATGCTGACACGATACTGTCCGCCCTCGAGCATCTGAGACACCTCCCAGTAGGTGTTTACGGAGACCTCCTCACCGGTATACTCGATGGTCTTCTTCATGGAATAATCCAGATTCTTGTTCTCATAAGGGAACGTGCCACCGCCGCTGAGGGTGTTGCCACCGGGGTTCTGGATGCGTACATATACGGTACGGTTACCATTCGATGCCGTAACATTCTTAGTGATGGTGAAGCTCACATGCATCTTCCTGGCATCCTTAAGTTTCTTTGCGGTCTTATCGCGTTTGTTGATAAGCGTAAGGTTGATGTTCGTTGCATCGAGCTGTGCTGCGATAGCCACCTTCTCAGAGAGCGATGCCTTCTCACTGCTGAGACCAGCCACCTGGGCAGTACGCTGTTCGAGCTCCGCACTCACTCGGTTGTTCTCCTGTTTAAGGCTCTCATTAAGACGGTTCAACGAGTCGACCTGGATGATATAACTGCGAAGCACCTCACGAACAGTGGCCAGTTCCTTCTTCAGACGGGTGATCTCACGGGCATCGTCGGCCTTCACCTTCTTCAGTTCCTCGAGGAGCTGCTGTGTACGCATCTGCTCCTGGGTGAGCTGCTCTACGATAGAGTCGTTGTTGATCTGTGTCTTCATCTCACTGTACTGAAGTGCGAAACGCTCATACTCGTTCTCCATCTCCTGTTTGTCGAGCTCAGCAAGTTCCTGCATATCACGGTTCACCTGCTTCTGCTCCTGGAGGTTCATAAAAAGCCACACAGCACCAGCTATCAGTGCGAGAATGACAAATGTCATTAAGGGTATTATAACTTTCTTCATAAAATTTTTCTATTTTTCGGGTGCAAAGATAACCATTTCAATCGAAACTACCAATTTTTTTAATATTTGTTTGGTCATTTAAGAAATAAATCATATATTTGCAGAGCAAATAAGGGGAAAATCAGCCTATGCGTAAGGACAATTTCCTATATAAGGTCTACGACCTCTATGCCGACGGGTTCCGCTCAATGCGACTTGGAAAGACGCTTTGGGCTATCATCCTCATAAAAATATTCATTATCTTCGTGATACTGAAATTATTCTTCTTCCCTAACTTCCTGAAAGAGAATGCCGAAGGTGACGAAGCCGGATATGTGGCCACAGAACTCACCGACCGTATTGCTCCGAATTAATTTCAAAACTTTATAATATGCTACAAAATCTATTCTTAAACATTGATGCCGGGACCATCGACTGGTCGAGGGCGCAGTTTGCACTCACGGCAATCTATCACTGGCTGTTCGTCCCCCTGACACTGGGACTGGCCGTCATCATGGGAATCGTGGAGACGAAGTACTATCGTACGAAGGACGAGTTCTGGAAGACAGCAGCCAAGTTCTGGCAGAAGCTCTTCGGAGTGAACTTCGCCATGGGTGTCGCCACAGGTATCATCCTCGAGTTTGAGTTCGGAACCAACTGGAGCAACTACTCCTGGTTCGTAGGTGACATCTTCGGAGCCCCACTCGCCGTGGAGGGTATCGTGGCTTTCTTCATGGAGAGCACCTTCGTGGCTGTGATGTTCTTCGGATGGAAGAAGGTATCACCAGGTTTCCATCTCGCATCCACATGGCTCACGGGTTTAGGAGCGACTATCTCTGCCTGGTGGATCCTCGTGGCAAACGCATGGATGCAGTATCCCGTAGGCTGTGAGTTCAACCCTGACACCATGCGTAATGAGATGGTGTCTTTTGCCGAGGTAGCACTTTCTCCCTTTGCTGTGGATAAGTTCTTCCATACGGTGATATCTTCCTGGATTATAGGAGCCATCTTCTGTGTTGCAGTATGCTGCTGGTATATCATGAAGAAGCGTGAGACGAAACTTGCCACCGAGAGTATGAAGATCGGAGCCTGGGTAGGTCTTATCGCAGCCCTTCTGGCAGGTGCCACAGGACATAAGTCGGCACAGAGTGTGGCAGAGGTACAGCCGATGAAACTCGCTGCTATGGAGGCACTCTATAACGGAGGAACAGACCAGGGACTGTCAATTGTGGCATGGGTCAATCCTCTCTGTCAGCCAGACTATGAGAGTGAGGAGTCGGCACCCTTGAAGCTTGAGATGCCATACGCTCTCTCATTTATGGCAACAGAAGATTTCCACGGATATGTGCCTGGCATCAATGATATCCTCAGGGGTTATGTTAAGCCAGACGGCACCGTAGAGCCATCAGTAGATGAGAAGATAGCCCGAGGCAAGCAAGCCATCTTGGCATTGAAGGCATATCGTGAGGCAAAATTCGCCTCAAGTGATGACGGTTCGACAGCAGAAGCCAACCTGAAGATCCTGAAGGAGAATATGAAGTATTTCGGCTACGGATACATCAAGGACAAGCACGATATAGTGCCGTTTATTCCCGTCAACTTCTGGGCATTCCGTATCATGGTGGGCTTAGGATGTCTGTTTATCGTTTACTTCGCACTCTTGTTGCTGATGATCTACAAGGTACCGTATATCTCTGTCATCGTACGCAGACTGTTGGCTACCGTAGGAATCCTTCCTGAGACGGCAGCAGACACAGAGGGTATTACAGGACTGCCAGCATGGCACTACTGGGCAGCGATAGTGATGGTGCCTCTGGCATATATCGCCTCTGAGAGTGGCTGGCTCGTGGCAGAGTTCGGACGTCAGCCCTGGACCATTCAGGACATGCTCCCAACATGGGCAGCTGTCTCTGACCTCAACTCAAGCAGTGTCGCACTGACATTCTTCCTATTCCTCATCCTCTTCACCACTATGCTTGCAGTAGAGATCAACATCCTGCTGAAGCAGATCAAGAAAGGTCCGGGATCAGAAAATTAATTTATGAAAAAAATTGGAATAATATGACATACGAGTTTTTGCAGCACTACTGGTGCTTTATAGTATCACTGCTTGGTGCGATATTAGTATTCTTATTGTTTGTGCAGGGTGCCAACTCTGTGGCTGGTTCCCTTGGATATACAGAAGAGGGACGCCGACTGGTATACAACTCCACAGGTCGTAAGTGGGAGTTTACCTTCACCACCCTCGTAACTTTCGGAGGAGCATTCTTCGCCTCCTTCCCACTATTCTACTCAACGAGTTTCGGAGGAGCCTACTGGCTGTGGATGATTATCCTCTTCACCTTCGTGCTTCAGGCTGTAAGTTATGAGTTCCAGAACAAGATAGGCAATTTCCTTGGTCCTAAGACATTCCAGTTCTTCCTCACCCTGAATGGCATCATCGGTCCTCTGTTGCTCGGAGGTGCCGTAGCCACATTCTTCGAGGGCTCGAACTTCATCGTAGAGAAAAACAACCTCATCGATGCAGGAGCCATCACACCTATCATCAGCCGTTGGGCAAACGCCTCTCACGGTCTCGATGCCCTGCTGAATCCATGGGTGTTGGTATTCGGTTTCGCTGTGGTGTTCCTGGCTCGTGCCTTAGGTATTCTCTACGTAATGAATAATGTTGACGATGAGGATATCCGTAGCAGAGGAAGTGTACGTCTGTTGGGTTCGGCAGTACCATTCGTGGTTCTATTTGTGGCTTATCTCATCCACCTGTTGCTGAAAGACGGCTTCGCTGTCGACGAGATGGGACGTATCTATATGGAACCTTACAAGTATCTTAACAATTTCATCGAGATGTGGTATCTGCTGATATTGTTCCTGATAGGTGTGGTGCTGGTACTCTTCGGCATCGGAAAGACCATCATCTCAAAGGATTATAACGGAGGTATCTGGCCAGCAGGAATAGGTACAGTAGTTACAGTGCTTCCTTTGTTGCTCTGCTCAGCCTGGAACAACACCGCCTACTATCCCTCAACAGCCGATCTTCAGAGTTCGCTGACACTTCAGAACTCTTGTTCGAGTGAGTTTACCCTTACCACGATGTTCTGGGTATCGCTGCTGGTACCGTTCGTTCTGGCATACATCATCTATGCCTGGAGAGCTATCGACAGTAAGAAGATTACTAAAGAAGAGATCGAAAGCGACCACGCTTACTAAATGATAAAGGATAAATGATAATGGATAAATGATAATAAGGGCTCTCGCAGATGTGTGAGAGCCCTTTTTTATTAATCGTCGCTAACGAGATGTCGGAATTTCAGTCTGGGTTTTACCTTCATCTCCTGCATCGCCTCCGTATCCTTAAACGAGAACTCGAGCATCAGGTCTGTGAGACTTCCCTTTAATGTGATGTCGCCTTTTGCCTCAGCACCGTCGCTCTCTATATTAGTCTCGATATTCTTCAGATGCAGGTTTTTGAAATCGACCTTTCGGATATCGGCATGAATAGTACCGAAGGGCAGTTTGCCACCTTTCTCCTTACGTCGCTGAGCAGTTCTCTCCTTGGATATGTCAACATTAAATTCGGCAGAGGCAGAGATATTGTGTATCTTCTTGAGTTTGAAGAGATCACCCAGTTTGAGGGAGTCGGAATTCACCTTGCCAGAAAGATATTTGGTGTTGCCATCGATCTGGAACTCGAAGTCGATGTCGCCTTTCTCCGTATTCAACAGTCCCCGGAACTGTTCCTTTCTCCATAGGATATCGAAACTGCCATGATACTTCACCACTCCGAGGGCATAAACCTGATACATCATGTGTTTCTTGACAGGGAACTGATTGATAATCTTGTCTTTGATACCGGGCTTTGCCACCATGTCGTACACCTCAAAGTGGAGATTGAGTTCCTTGCCCTTCATGTTGCGAAGCACTCCTGTGGAATTTATAACGAGTTTGTTGTCATCGGTATTGACATGTATCCCACGAAAGAACATAC
>Ga0256407_10009860_pt1 | contig 13551 bp, 9 predicted proteins | sample RumenRJG_04DNA_FD_193489 | JGI IMG/M metagenome (GOLD analysis project Ga0256407, IMG submission 193489) | Bovine rumen microbial communities from Lethbridge, Alberta, Canada - RJG_04 | ecosystem: Host-associated > Mammals > Digestive system > Stomach > Rumen | place: Canada: Alberta | collected... | reverse complement strand
ACTTCCTCTTTTATCTGTCGGCATAGTATCTTGTGCTACACAAGCATAGGCGATTGTACATCTGCCCAAGCTGTCCAAATCACCGTACTGTTCAAAAGACTTTGTTGTATAGTCGCTTTCCGTGAAGTACGGCACATTGTTATTTATCTCAACAAATGCCTCGTCAACAAAATCGGGGATATTATCAACAGTATAACCGCCCTCTGTATTGGAAACAGTATTTGAAGTCGTGCTTGTATCACCGCTGTTGAGGTTGATTTCAATATCACAGCCCCCGAAAATCAAGCATACACCAAGTATCATGCAAAGTATCAATTTTTTCATTTCGAATAAACCTCCCTTGTAATTTTCTCATGTGAATTTCCTGCAAACTCCGTTTCCTCAATAAAATTGTAGTCGGACAAATCAACTTTGAATTTCAGGCTTGACGGATAGTGCCTGTTCCAAAGATACAAAATCACTTTGTCAATTTTATCCGCATACGGTTCAAGGTCGATATTCTCCACAAAACATATATCTTCCCTTTCGGCATTTTCAAGGAAATCTTCATCAATTTCAATTCTCTCTTTGTAGTCCTCGAAAAGTTCCTCCGAAAAGCCGTTTATCTTCACTTTTTCAGCGATATTCATTAAATCATCTATCACAAATTTATCACGGCTTTGTCTGCGGTGATTGAAAAGCATACCCATTCTGTCATCTACACATACTGCTATTATCATTTTGTCATTCCTCCATATTTGATATATTGTAATTATAACATATATTTTTGACAAAATACAGTATTTTTTCTTATAAAATATTGACATCAAGAAAAAAAAATTTTATAATTTAATTGCTTTAATGCAATAAACTATTAAAGGAGTTTGAGAAAAATGGTAAGAATAGGTATTTTAGGCTACGGCAATATCGGTAAAGGCACAGAAATCGCTGTTGCACAGGCTGATGATATGGAACTTGTTGCCGTGTTCACGAGAAGAAATCCCGAAAGCGTCAAGATTATGACAGAGGGTGTTCCCGTTGTAAACGTGAGCGAAATCGAAAATTGGAAAGATAAAATTGATGTTCTTGTACTCTGCGGAGGAAGTGCAACGGATTTGCCTGTACAGACTCCCGAATATGTGAAATATTTCAATGTAATAGACAGCTTTGACACCCATGCAAAAATTCCTCAGCATTTTGCAAATGTTGATAAGGCTGCTAAAGAAACAGGTCATATCGGCATGATTTCGGTAGGCTGGGATCCCGGTCTGTTCTCCCTTAACAGAGTTTATGCAAATGCCATTCTCCCCGACGGAAAAGATTATACATTCTGGGGCAAGGGTGTCAGTCAGGGACATTCAGACGCTGTAAGACGTATCAAGGGCGTTAAGAATGCAAAGCAATATACAATTCCGATTGAGTCCGCTCTCGAAGCCGTAAGAAGCGGCAGCAATCCCGAACTTTCCACGAGAGATAAACATTTGAGAGAATGTTTTGTTGTTCTCGAAGAGGGTGCAGACGCTGCACAGGTTGAAAAAGAAATCAAAGAAATGCCGAATTACTTTGCAGACTATAACACGATAGTTCACTTCATTGACGAAGAGGAATTCAATGCCAATCACAGCGGTATGGCACATGGCGGTTTTGTATTCCGCTGCGGAAAAACAGGCGTTAATAAAGAAAATACACATATTATTGAATACAGCATAAAGCTTGATTCAAACCCCGAATTTACTACAAGTGTCATCGTTGCGTATGCAAGGGCTATCAAGCGTATGTATGATGAGGGACAGACAGGCTGCAAGACGGTATTTGACATTCCGCCTGCATACCTCTGCACACAGTCCAATGAAGAACTCCTTGCAAAATTCCTTTGATTTAGAAATGTAACGAATATAAAAAACCTCTCCTTTGTTTCGGCAAAAGAGAGGTTTTTTTTGAATTACTTTTTATTAAGGTCAACACCGCCCGACTGATTGTCAAATCCGCCAAAGAGTGATGAAAAATCATGTCCGGACTGATATGTTTCCTTTTCGGTATTGTCAAACTCATTAAGTTCTTCCATAGAAGCCGTTGAGCCAAATCCTAAATCGTTATCGGGACCTTTTTTAATTATCGCTTCAAGAGATGCGTCTGTCCGGTAGGCATCGGAATTTGAATTAAATGCGTCATCGGGACCTTTTTTGATAAGGGATTCAAGACTGCCGTGTTCGACAAGAGGAACATTGACATATTCGGGTTCGCCCGGGTCTGCCATAGGTTTCACTTTTTCAATAGGCGGTGCAGGAGGTGCGGGAGGCTCTGTATTTTCTTCATGAGGGGTTGCCCTCGCCAGTGAAAGTCCAAGTTGGTCTTTTCTTTCTTTAAGTTTCAATGCAACTATCAGGATAATTACACCCAAAACGGCTGCGGTAAGCACTGCGGATATAATAACGATAGGACTGAAAACGGGTGTATGTTCCGACATATCATAACGGGATACTTCACCATCTCCGCCTGTGGCACGTCTGATTTTGGCAATTTCTTCTTCTGTATATTTCTTTGCAACCAATGTGATAGGCGTACTCTGCTTATTGAAATTATCCGACTGTGCGGTAGTGACAACAATATATGTTCCCTCTGTGTCTAAGAAGATGTTGCCTGCAAAGACGTTGTTATCCTGTCTTGAAAGTTCAATGGTTTTTGTTTCACCGTTTCCGCTGACGGTCGTAATCATTTTTACATTTTCCGTAAGGGTTTTATCTCTCACTATACCCGATTCGTTATAGAGAGATGCCGAAATACCCGTACTTTCACCGACAATAAGCGTATTGTCAAGGTCTGTAATGTTCTGCTTGACATACATGGAGTAAAAGTCAAGCTGAGTGACAATACAGTTTTCATTGTTGGCTGCCTCATCTAATACCAGTTTCCACCTGCCACTCACGGGCGAAACCATTTTGATAAGAATATAACTGCCTGTTGACGTTACTACAAAATTTTCGTCATTTCCCGATATATCAACTTCTTCTCTGCGGGGAGTGAGAAGCTTCAAATTAAGCTGGTCAAGAGAAAGCTTGCTTCTTATAACAAGATTGACGTAAGAAACGCTTTTGTCTTTGATATAGACTTCAACACTGCCGTCATCTTTGATTTCTTTTTTATCGCCCTTTATTTCGTACACATCTGCAAATATGTCTGCAATGATTGCAGGAAGTTCTTCCGATGCCTTTGCTTCATAAGCCTTTCCGTTTGTGTTTGAAGCAATTTTCTGAGTTTCCTTTTTGTCAAGAGTGCCGTCATAGTTAAGACCTATGGCATATACGGGTATCTCCATTTCCGAAAGCGACCCAAGAACATCATTCATTTCCTTTTCAAGCTGTTTATCGGACTTTGAGCCGTCAATTAAATGGGTATTTCCGTCGCTGAGGAGAATAACCGCCTTTTTTCTGTCACTGTCCCCGCTCTCCTGCTCATTCAGCTTATGAAGTTCAAGAGCCTTATTCAGACCAAGTGCAATATCCGTATCACCCTGGGGATTGCGGTTCATGCCCGAAATTTTATTTCTCAACTCCGAAAGGTGCTTGTCATCAAGAGTTGTTATCTTTTCGGATTCCTTTATGATATGGCTGTAAATGGTATATCCCACTCCGCAGGTATCATCACACAAATCAACAAAAAGGCTGAATGCATCTGCCGCAACCCTGTTCGGGTCGGATTCAAGCATTGAACCGCTGGAGTCAAGCACAAATACAACATCAAGATACATATTTCCGTTGCCTTCGGGTATATCGCTTTCAACTGCCGAAACGCTTACGCAAAAGCAGCTGAGTGCAACAAAGACCGCCATGAAAAGCGATATGATTCTTTTCGGAAAACTACGCATAAAATCTGACCTCCCTGCAATATAAATGAGTTATTTTTATCTTATTTTGATATGCACTTCACGAAGCTGCTGTTCTGTAACTTCCGTGGGAGAGCCTAACAGCAAATCCTGTGCATTGCTGTTCATGGGGAATGCTATGACTTCACGAATATTTTCTTCCTCCGCAAGCAGCATAAGCATTCTGTCAACACCCGGAGCCATTCCTGCATGAGGCGGTGCACCGTATTTGAAAGCATTGTAAAGGGACTTGAATTTGCTTTTCAATTCTTCCTCGCTGTAACCCGCAATTTCAAAAGCCTTTACCATTATATCAAGGTCATGGTTTCTTACTGCACCCGATGAAAGTTCTACACCGTTGCATACTATATCATATTGATATGCAAGAATGTCTGTCGGTTCTTTTTCAAGGAGTGCCTGCATACCGCCCTGCGGCATAGAGAAAGGATTGTGTGTAAATATAACTTTTCCGTTTTCATCAAGTTCGTACATGGGGAAATCCGTGATAAAGCAAAGTTCAAACTTGCTCGTATCAATGAGATTAAGACGGGCTGCCACTTCTGTACGTATCTGACCTGCAAGCTTTGGTGCAAGTTCTTTCGAATCCGCTATGAAATAAATAACATCTCCTGCTTTTGAGCCGTTTATTTCAATCAATTTCTCTCTGTCGCCCTCTTTTAAGAACTTGTCAATAGGTCCGTCAAAAGTCATGTCCTCACGTACTTTTACATAGCCCAAGCCTTTCATTCCTATCGAAAGGGCAAATTCTTCCATATTTTTGAACCACTTTTTAGACTGTGCAGCCGCATTCGGCACGTTGATACTTCTTACCGTTTTCTTTCTGAAAGGTGCAAAGTCCGTTTCTATAAACATATCGCTTATATCTTTTATCAAAAGAGGATTTCTCAAATCGGGCTTATCCGTGCCGTATGTGAGCATAGCCTCTGCAAAGGGAATTCTTCTGAAAGGCGGCTTTGAAACGTCTTTATTGGAGAACTCCTTGAAAGTAGCATAAAGAACTTCTTCGGCTGCCGCAAATACGTCTTCCTGCTCTGCAAAGGACATTTCAAAGTCAAGCTGATAAAATTCACCGGGTGAACGGTCTGCCCTTGCGTCTTCGTCACGGAAACACGGTGCTATCTGGAAATATTTATCAAATCCCGATACCATCAAAAGCTGTTTGAAAATCTGGGGAGCTTGCGGGAGTGCATAAAACATTCCTTTATGCTTTCTGCTGGGAATGAGATAATCTCTTGCACCCTCGGGAGATGAACAGGATAAAATAGGTGTCTGTATCTCCAAAAATCCCATTTCCGTCATTTTCTGACGGAGGAATGAAATGAGTTTGGCACGCATTACTATATTTTCATGCACTTTCTTATTACGCAAATCAAGAAATCTGTATTTCAGCCTTACATCTTCCCTTACTTCTCTTGAAGTCTGCACTTCAAAGGGCAAAACCTGTGCTTTTCCCAAAACAGTAATATTATCCGCATGGATTTCAACCGTACCTGTGGCAATTTTGGGGTTGATGGTATCCTCGTCACGCTTTGTGACGTTTCCCGAAACTGTCACCGTACACTCCTTGGAAATGTTTTCAAGAAGTTTTTCATCATGCACTACGACCTGCACCACTCCGTAATGGTCACGGACATCAAGGAATACCACTCCCCCATGGTCACGGATATTTTCAACCCAACCCGCAGCCTTTACATTTTTGCCTATATCACTTTCTCTGAATTCACCGCAGTAATGTGTGCGGTAAGCGTTTTCTCTTGGCATAGCATTTTCTTTCCTTTCAAGCAATTTATAGATATTAACTGTTTTATTATAACACTATTCACTCTATCTTTCAACAGATTTTTGCAAAAAATTGTGACATAAAGCATAGTAAAAAATCAATTTAATAATATTGAAATTTTTGTTTAAATAGTATATAATATATCTCAAAAGAAATTCGGGAGGTTTTTTCATGGATAAAATAAAAGAAAAATTGTCATTACCCGTCGTTCAAATTATATCATTTGCGGTATTGGTTTTTTTAGGGATAATTTTTATTGCAGTCAACGTAAAAAAAGATAATGAACACAATACACCCGATATGACAGACCCCCGTGCAGTCGCTACCGTCACTTCCGTTACTTCCTATTCCTATAATGAAGGAGATACGTTAAAGGAATTAAGCGATATTACGGTAGATTTCTATATTGAAAACCGGTTATATACCAATATTTCAATATATCAGATACCGTTTCATGTAGATATAGGCGACCAACTGAATATAAAATATGATAAAGACTATCCGAGTGTATGTTCCGTTGTAGATGACCCCGAACCTCAATACAGTATATCGGCATATATATTCTGGTCGGCAGTTACTGTTTTCGGCATATTCGGATTGATACTTGCGGTAAGACGTTCCAAACTTGCCGAAATACATGAAAATGTTTTAAAGAAAAATGCTACCCGTGAGGAAATAGATAATGTAAAACAGGGCTATGCGGGAGAAGACGGAACGGTTAATACAAATGCCTCACCGTTTGACGATAAAATTGACTATAATCAAGTATATGATGAAAATAAAGGAGTAATGGATTCCTATTTTGACCCGTTTGCAACATACGGTGGTTATGAGGAGGGAGATAATTCCGATATTGGCTGAAATAATTTTTTAAAAGGAGTTTTCCCTATGAGAAAATTGATAAAAATATTGTCAATAATACTTATAACGGTATTGTGTTTTTCGGGCTGTGAAGATGAAGCCGTCAATAATGAAAGTGTGAATACCGAAGTATCCTCCGTAAGCAGTGAAACTTCCGAAACAGAAGTACGCAAGCCCGAAAAAAATTCCCAAAATACCATATCCTCAGCTGAAAGCAAAACGGAAAGTTCTGTACAGAGTACCGAAATTTCCGCTGAGCCTTCCGAAACTGCAAGCGAAATTTCCCAAAGTGAAAGCAGTATTCAAGAAAACAGCGAAACGGAAAGTGAAGCGGAATTTTCCGAAGAAGAAAAAAGCGGAGAAATTTCCGACAATGAATCATCACAACCCGAAAAGATACTTGATAAATCCATTATCTATGAATTGGACACAAAGTATTTTGTCAATAAACTTGACGAAGATTTGCTTGATGTTTTTGTCATACTGTATGATGCGGTGCGGAATTTTGAGATTACCGCAAAATTTGACAAAGAAGTCCCCTCAGATGACCTTGATATGCTCATGTTTCTGCTTAATTATGACTGTCCCGAATTTATACAGCTCAACGGCGATTATGCCCCGATATATACAGACGAAAGTGCAGAAAATGTGTCGGGCGTGTATCTTACTTATAACATGAATGAGGAAACTTGTGAAGAATACAGCAATGAATTACGCCTGTTCTTTGAAAACCTCAAAGCCGATTTAAGCGAAAAGACCGACATAGAAAAAGAAAAATATGTATATGACATGATATTTGAAAACTGCATATATGATGATACCGATGCCTATTCGGGTACGGTATATGGCACTCTTATCAATCATATCTCACGCTGTGAGGGGATATGCAAGTCTTTTATGTGGTGCATGAGAGAACTCGGAGTAGAATGTATGTGTGTATCGGGTACGCCTAAATGGGAAACCGATGCGGTATATGCGGGACACTCCTGGAATATCATAAAAATAAACGGCGAGTACTATCAGCTTGACCTCACGATTGATGACCTTAAATATTTTACATCTGACGTAAAATATCAGAACTACGGATTTTTCAACGTCAACGACAAGTTCAATGACGAAACTCACGAAATATATGATTTCTATCAAAAACTCGGTGTCCCCGAATGCGTCAGCGAAAAAGCAAATTATCATAAAATGAACGGTCTTTTCATATATTCTGATGATGATGTTGAAGAACAGTTCAAATGTATCCTTGAAAACAGCTTTTCCGATGAAAAAATAGACAACGTTTCCATTAAGTTTGAAACCCTGCCGGCACAAAATACGGCTAATGCACACCTTGAAATCTGGCTTAATGACTTTTTCGGCGAAAAACAAATATCGTCATTCGATTACAATTCAAACTATGATGAAATCTGCCACACAATAACCGTTTATGCAGAGGCAAATGCCGAAAACTGCGATGAATGAGGAGATAATTATGAAACAAAAACTTTCACTTGAAAGAATTGGCATGAGAGGAAGTATCATTCTTCTTATTATAGGCATGGTAATTCTCTCAATAGGCACTGCCGTTCAAATCATCAATGCACGATTACCCAATAAAGCTGCCGTATGTACCGCAACCATAACAGGCTTTAATGAAGTGCAGGCATCTGACATACAGTCAAATACAACTTTGGTCGAATACACCTACAACGGACAAAAATTTGAAAATGTCACTTTAAAGCAATATGAAGCCTCTTGGAAAGTCGGAAATACCCTCAAAATATATGTCAGCATGGAAGAACCCACTGTGATATGGACTAAGACTATGCGATACAGCGGGGCTATGGTAATATTCCTGTCTGTGCCGTTTTTTACCATCGGAATATATAAAATAGTACAATTCAAAAGATATAAAAAAATCCGTGATGATGAAAGTGATACCGATACAGATGAAGAAATCAAATACAAGCGTTCCTCTTTTATCATCCCCCTTGCCGCAGGTATTCCCTTTACTATACTGGGGCTTTTTCTGAGGGCTATGGAAAATGACTCTATCCTTGCACTTGTCATTATCATCATGGGCGGCAGTGCCGTTATCGTCGGGCTTATCTCCCTTATCAATTTTATCAACATAAAAATGAAAAAATAAAATTTTGTTCTTGACAAGGGTGCAAAAAAGTTTATAATATATTTATAATATCGTTCATGCTGAGATGAGAAAAAAAGCAACACCTTTGTTACAGAGAGAAAGTCGCCTGCTGAAAGACTTTTACAAAAAAGCTGCTTGGGCTAACTCGGAGCATTTGCAGAAAACTGCAACGTATCGGCTGCGTTAAAGCCATGAGAGCGGCATTTTTTTCTAAAATGCAATTTGGGTGGTAACACGGAAATTTTCGTCCCATAAAGACGAAAATTTCCTTTTTTATTTCAGCATAACGGAAATTCAAAGAGAAAAGGTGATTTAAAAAATGGAGTGGACAGGACTTAACGAACTCAGAGAAAAATATTTGTCCTTTTTCGAGTCAAAGGGACATCTCAGACTGCCAAGCTTTCCGCTTATCCCCAAAAATGACAACAGTCTTTTGCTTATCAACTCGGGTATGGCACCTATGAAAAAATTCTTTACAGGTGAGGTTACTCCCCCCAGAAAGCGTGTTACAACTTGTCAAAAATGTATCCGTACTCCCGACATTGAAAGAGTTGGCATTACTGCACGTCACGGCACTTTCTTTGAAATGCTCGGAAACTTCTCCTTTGGTGACTACTTCAAGCATGAGGCTACTTCATGGGCTTGGGAATTCTGTACAAAGGTGCTTGAACTCCCCGTTGATAAAATTTGGGTATCTATCTATGAAAACGATGACGAAGCTTTTGACATCTGGACAAAGGAAGTAGGAGTATCTCCCGACAGGATTGTAAGGCTTGGCAAAGAAGATAACTTCTGGGAACACGGTGAAGGACCTTGCGGACCTTGCTCCGAATTGTATTTTGACAGAGGAGAAAAATACGGCTGCGGCAAGCCTACTTGTAAAGTCGGCTGCGACTGCGACAGATATGTTGAATTTTGGAACAACGTGTTCACTCAGTTCGACAATGACGGCAAAAATAATTATACTCCCCTTGACCACCCCAATATTGACACGGGTATGGGACTGGAAAGACTTGCCTGTATCATGCAGGGCGTTGACAATCTGTTTTTAGTCGATACCGTTCAGAATATCATGGGCAAAATTTCCGAACTTGTGGGCGTAAAATACGGTGACAGCGATAAAACCGATATTTCCCTTAGAGTTATTACAGACCATATCAGAAGTACTACTTTTATGATAGGTGACGGTGTAATGCCTTCCAATGAGGGCAGGGGCTATGTATTAAGGAGATTGCTCAGACGTGCCGCACGTCACGGCAGACTTCTCGGAATTTCAGAGCCTTTCCTCTATAAAGTTGTAGATACCGTTGTACAGGAAAATCCCGTATATCCCGAACTTTCCGAAAAACGTGACTTCATTGTGAAAGTTATCAAGAACGAAGAAGAAAGCTTCTCTAAAACTCTTAATCAGGGCTTTGAACTCCTTGATGAAATCATAGCAAATTCCGAAATCAACAGAATTTCGGGTGAGGACGCTTTCAGATTGAATGATACATTCGGTTTCCCTGTTGACCTGCTGAAAGAAGTTGCAGAAGAAAAGGGAATGACTGTTGACATGGAGAAGTTTGAAGAACTTCTCAAAGAACAGAAAAAAAGAGCAAGAGATGCCCGCAAAAATGCAGGTGCTGAGGCTTGGTTAAGTGACGCTGTTGACTTTGGCGAAATTCAAAAAACAAAGTTTATCGGCTACACGGATTTGACGGCAAATGCAAAAATTCTTGCTGTTGTAAAAGACGGTGAAAAAGTCGAGTTTGCAGGCACGGGCGATGAAATTATAGTTGTGCTTGATACAACGCCTTTCTATGCAGAAAGCGGCGGTCAGGTCGGTGACATCGGCACTATTACCACAGAAACCGCTAAAATTCAAGTGAAAGACACCGTTAAGGACAACAACGGCATTTATATGCACAGATGTATTGTCACAGAGGGTGCATTTGAAAACGGTGACGGTGCAAAAGCAGAGGTTGACTATGAAAATCGTTATTCTATCATGCGTAATCATACAGCCGCTCATCTCTTGCAGGCAGCTTTGAGAAAAGTTCTCGGCACTCACGTTGAACAGGCAGGTCAGCTTGTAACCGCTGACAAACTCCGTTTTGACTTCACACATTTCTCCGCATTGACCGAAGTCGAACTCAAAACAATAGAAAATCTTGTTAATGAAGAAATTTTCAAGGGTATCAATGTCGTTACAAAGGAAATGCCTATTGAAGAAGCTAAAAAACTCGGTGCAATGGCTCTCTTTGGCGAAAAATACGGTGATGTCGTAAGAGTTGTTATGATAGATGAATTTTCAAAGGAATTCTGCGGAGGCACTCATATCGAAAATACCGCTAAAATCGGCTTATTCAGAATATTAAGTGAGGGTTCTGTGGCTTCGGGTGTGAGAAGAATTGAAGCCGTTACCGGCAGGGGTGTACTTGACATTCTCGATACCTATTCCAATATCATTTCCGACAGCATGAAAGTCGTTAAGGCTACCAACATGAATAACTTGAAGTCCGTTTGTGAACATACTGTAAATGAACTGAAAGATAAAGACAAGGAAATTGAAAAACTGACTTCAAAGCTTGTATGCATGAGCATAGACAGCCTTGTTGACGGTGCAGAGGAAACAAACGGTATCAAAATCATCAAAGGCAAGTTTACCGCAAATGCAGGTACTTTGAAAATCATGCTTGACAGGGTGCTTGAACTTGATGCAAAAGCCGTTGCAGTCCTGTTCGGCACTGACGGTGAAAAAGGCAATATTGCGGTTGCCTGCGGAAAAGACGCTTTAAAACTCGGCTGTCACTCGGGCAAAATTATAAAGGAAATTTCTGCACTTGTTGACGGCAAAGGCGGTGGAAAGCCCGAAAGAGCTATGGCAGGTATCGGAGATGTTTCAAAGATAACTTCCGCACTTGAAAAAGTTGATGAAATCGTATTGAAGAATGTAAAATAAAAATGATACCATAATTTTGCATTATGAATGATAAATTCTTAATTATATTTTGGGTGTTATGATAAAAAATGTGTCTGTCGGTGTCAAAATCATTGACAGATACATTTTTTTGTGCTAATAATAGAGAAAATACAGGAAAATTGGAGGAAAGATTATTATGTCAAAAAAGATTTTTATGATAATATCGGTCATTCTGACTACGGCACTTTTCTGTCAGGTATCGTCTTTGACGGCAAATGCGGAAACCGTTGCGGAAATCGTTACCCCTGCTACCTCTACTTCAAAATCCGTCAATACCTCTCAAATAAGCACAAGTGCCGTTACTTTCGGCTACTCCGTCACTATGAAAGCTTCTTCCAAAGGTCTTGATACCAAAAAATGCAAGTATGCTTTTTTCTATAAGTATGAAGATGAAAGCTGGACTACCATACAACCGTACAGCACTAAAACCGTTGTCGATTGGACTCCCGAAAAAATGGGTAAATATCAGGTCTGCATAAAAATCCTCTGCAACTCAAAGGTATATAAAAAATACTTTGATATGATAGTCAGTGAGGAACTTGTGAATATGTCAATTACGAGTTCTTCCCATATCAAAACGGGTGAAAGCGTCATGCTTACCGCAAAAGCAACAGGCGGTCTGGGCGGATATACCTTTGCCTATTACTCTAAAAATGCTTACAGCGATTGGTGGACTATGCTCAACGACTTCAAAGAGGCAAGCTCTATGCAATGGAAACCCTCCGAAAGCGGTGAGTATGACATTTGCATAAAGGCAAAAGACAGCTATGGACAAATCAGCGAAAAATATTTCTCTCTGACAGTCGAAAATGAGGGCATTAAAACTCCTGCCGAATTTTCTCTTGAACTCAAAGCACCCATTTCCGCACCGTATCAGTGGAAATGCGATATTTCAGATGAAAGCGTTGTCACTTTCAAAAATAAAAGCGAATATGCAAGCATGAGTGTAAACGGCTCGTCAATGATAATTGACTATCGTTTCAGAACTGCAAAGTCGGGCGTATCTGACATAAAAATGACCTACACATCATACAACGGTAAAATTTACAGTATTCTGTACAAAATAACCGTTGATAAAAACTTGAATTACAAGGTAGATAGTGCAGAGGGAAATTATTTTGAAAAGGACCTCCCCGAACTCAAAAGAATAACACAGCCTTTTCATATCAGCGTGGATAACAACTCCGATACATACACTTGGAAATGCGATATAAGCAACGGAAATATTATAGAACTTTCATCTGTCGAAAGAGGAAATACAGAAACTTATTATTTCAATGCCATAAGAAAGGGCTTTGCAACAATTACTTTATCATGCGTTTCCCCGTCGGACACAGATGTTTTATATCAGCTTGTATATAATGTAAGCGTAGATGATGACTTTCATTTGAGCATAGATGACTATGACGGATATTATTTGGAAGATTACTGGCTTCCCGAAATAGAATTTTAAATGAAAAAAATCCCCCTTTTCAATCAAAAGGGGGATTTTTTATTTTGCCTGTACAAGTTCGGGATTTAAACGGCTGTAATGAAAAATATACTGCTGGGCTATCCCTGCATACTGCCCCAAATTTTCGGGCGATATTCCATTGAAAAACGTTGCAAGTGCCTTTTTTATCCATACATCTACCGGAAAAGCTTCCAGCCTGTGAAATCCGTACAAAAGAGTGCATTCCGCCACTTTTGCACCAACTCCCGTTATTTTCATCAAATCTTTCCTGCATTCTTCCATATCGGCTTTCCGCATTTTTTCAAGGTTGACTTCACCCGAGGAAACTTTTCTTGACGCATCTATGATATACCTTGCACGAAATCCCGCACGCAACGGGGCAAGGTCATCAACACTCAACTTTGCAATTCTCTCTGCACTCGGAAATGTATAACCATTTTCAATTTTATCTCCGAAATTTTCACACAGCCTTTCAACAATACCTTTTATTCTC